>Ga0209491_10000910_pt1 | contig 59321 bp, 53 predicted proteins | sample BON02_FD_187213 | JGI IMG/M metagenome (GOLD analysis project Ga0209491, IMG submission 187213) | Freshwater microbial communities from Lake Bonney liftoff mats and glacier meltwater in Antarctica - BON-02 (SPAdes) (version 2) | ecosystem: Environmental > Aquatic > Freshwater > Ice > Glacier... | reverse complement strand
GGGCGCGCTCTAACCCCAAGTGCAACATTCTTTCATGGGAGAATGCTGCATGCCAAAAAAATACAAACACATCACATTGGATGACCGTACGTTGATACAAACTCAACTCCAGCAGGGATTCAAACCTGCCGCAATTGCGGCGAGTCTGGGGCGCCCCCGCTCTTGCGCCACACGCGAACTTGCCCGCAATGGCTGGGAAGCGCCGTCCGCCACCAACCTCCATTGTTTTGCCCCACCCGCGGCCAATGCGAAATCAGCATGAACCAGAAATGCACCTCTCTTGCCATGACTAGACGCTTCAGAATTAACCACACGGCCGCCACAAAATGCCTTGATCTGATCTTCAGAAAGCAACACATCAGCGCTTTCAAAACCTTGACACCAAACCATCGATGCCTGCAAAGCTTCACTGGGTAAAGCTTGATCCGTCAAGGTCGAACTCAGGTTATAAACCGCGGCAGTCTGCGCAGGAAAAGACTCTGCCTGCTTATAGGCATCCAACAAGGTGCTCTTATTATCCTGCACTGCGCTAACAACACCACACGGCAGAATATTCCTGAAGCCATCCAGTATTTCGACATCAACATCCGCAGCACTTTCGTTGCTAAATTTCGAGTGCCGGATGAAGCCGAATTCATCCCCGGTTGACCAGCTGTACGAAAAACTCAAACTGCCACAGGTAAGACCACCGGTGCTGGAGACAAACATCCAATGGTCATAACCGCTGGCCATCGCCATAAAAAAGGCCGCATGGTGTGGTAGTCGCTGATTTTGTAAAACGTCTCGCCATCACGTTCAACCAGAGAACCGTCACCGCCATCGGCTGTGTAATGGGTTAACGCGTCAGCCGCAAATACCTCAGCCATGCTATTTAACTAAAAACGGGAAATTGGCGTGAGCAGCGTTGCCATTGCCGTCATAGATGTAGACAAACAATCGGTATGCACCCGCGTCCTGAGGTGCTGTCATGTTGATGGCGGCAGCCTCGGGCGAATCTATCAGCCCCTCAACGGAATCTGGAATCTCCTCTTTGTCACCACCCTCCTGGGTAGCTTTGCTTTCGTGCTTTATTTCCCAGCGATATTCCAGCTTATCTCCGTCCGGGTCCGTGGCATCAACTTTCGCTAAGTAAACCTGGCCCCGAGCCAGTACAACGTCGTCGCTGGAGTTCTTAGCGTTCAGCAGGATCGGTTTAATATGCGGTGCGCGATTCTCCGGCCAGGCACCTGTCCAGATGTACTGCATAACATCGATAGTCTCTGTTTCAGAACCATCTGCCAAAAACATGCCGTACCAGGTGGGTGTGCGTTCCTGCTTCTGCCCCCATAAAAACACATACGAACCCAACAGTCGTTGAGGGTCTGTGGCGATAGCGACCTCATAAGCTTTCCGATAGCTGTCGGCTTTGTCACTGCTGTTTTGCTCTACCGGTGCATCCCATTCGGTCGTGCCAACCTCCCAGTGTCCGAGCGCACCCCACTCGGTCACCATGTAGGGTTTGGCATAGTCGATTTCTTTCAGGTAGCGCGGCAAGTTCACAATATCGCCATAAAACTGCACACTGATAAAGTCGAGGTCCGACATGCGCGTTTCGGTCATCTCCGCCAATTCGGGGCTGAAGCCCGCCAATGCAGTGGTGGTCGGATGGTTCTGATCCAGAGAATGGATCATTTTTGAAATATCGTTAACCGCGTCGAACACTTTGGTTTTTTTGTAAAACAGGTTGGGTTCATTGCCGATCATCCAGGCCAGCAAAGCTGGATGATCCTTATATTTCATCACCTCGCCACGGGCGTACTCGAGTTGCTTAGCGACTGCTGCTTCGTCGTCGTAGTCAAATCCAAGCCGCTCACGGCCGATTTCAATGCATAGCATGACGGTTACGCCGTGCTCAAATGCATTGTCGAGCAACTCCAGGCCGGTTGAATTTGAGTCGTCGGTGCGCCAGGTGCGAATGGAGTTGCCGCCATGCGACACAAAAACATCCATATCTGCGTTTTCCAGACCGGCACCTTTGATCTCGTAAGGCTTGCCATCACGGAGCAACTCGAAAGTACCGTTGTTCTCAACGACTGTCACTGGAATTGCGGCCGCCAGGACTGAAGCAGAATATGACATGCTGAAGACCAGGCAAATAACAAACTTGAGCACTTTCATGTCAGCTTCTGTGTACCAGCTCATTTTCAAGCTCCTCAAGACTTCTGCCTTTGGTTTCGGGCAGTATTTTCATCACCATCAGCAAACCGGCAATGGCGAAACTGCCGTAGATCAGAAAGGTCGTAGCCGGTCCGAAATTTTCCAGTTCCCAGGGAAATACCAGCTGAACTACAAAGCTCACACTGGCTGCGATAACCACTAGACCTGTCAGCATCAGTGGCCGACGGCCCAGCTTGTCGATTAATAAAATCGCCACAACGGTAAATACCGGGTTAATGATACCGACCAGAACCGCCTGCATAAAGCTGGCATCGGTGCCAATACCCGACTGTTCAAAAATCATTGGCGCGTAGAAAAATACAGAATTAATGCCGGTGAAGCGTCAATGAAGCGACCGCCCAACCAACTTGAATATTACTAAGGTCGAATTCAGGCCCGATAAAACCCGCAGCCCCGGAAATAACGGAGGCATCAAAGCCCATCAAGAACCCACCCAAAGCGACAATCAGTGCGACTCTGACCGTATATGCTGTATTTGAAGCCATGTTATTTAACCTCTGTTGTTCTTGCTATAGATCGTGGAAAATCTTTCCTGAACACTCCGGCCCTGAACTTACCGCCGCTCAGCTTTTTTTAGTTTTGGTAGACGGGCCCCCTACAGAAGCGCGTAATATCAATTCGGGTTTAAAAGAGTTTTGAATGCTTAGATCGTCCTGGCCATAGACATTCTTCAGGACGCTGCGCGCGGCCATTTGCCCCATCTCGTCAATCGGGTAACCAATGGAAGACAGTTGTGGCTTGAGATAGCGCGTAAAAAACACGTTGTCAAATCCGATGATGGACAAATCATCAGGGATGGCGAAATTATGTTCTCTTGCAACCGCGATGGTGCCAGCTGCCATTTCATCGTTGGCGCAAATCACGCCGGTAAACGGCAACCCCGTCTCTAACAGTGCCGTCATTCCCTCCTGACCGCTGGCCTCTTCAAAGTCGCCTTCGTATGACAAGCGCTGGTCAAACTCCAGGCCAAAATCCTGCAGCGCTCGCTTATGCCCAGCCAAGCGGGTGAAAGCATCCAGTTTCCAGTGAGGGCCTGAAATATAAGCCAAATTCCTATGTCCCAACTCAAGCAACGATCTGGTTGCTATATACCCGCCGTATTCGTTGTCCAGGCTGATACATTTTTCGGAAATCTCAGGAATCAAACGGTTCAACAAGATAATAGGCACCGGACCCTGACTAAGCTCTTTGATGTAGTCGTCTGATACGGAATACACATGCAGAATCAGCGCATCACAGCTGCGGCTCAGCAGAAACTCAATACTGTCCTTCTCGTCAGCCTCGTCACTATGGCCCGCTGTGATAATGACGTGCTTGCCCGCTGCCCGCAGTTCAGATTCGATACTCGAGAGCATCACACCAAAAAAGGGGCCGTGTAACTCGGGAATCAAAATGCCGACACTGTTGCTGCGCTTGGTCGCCAGGGACTGGGCAATGGAGTTAGGACGGTAGTCAAGCTCGGCCATGGCCGACTCAACTTTCAAGCGTGTTTTAAGGCTGACCTTGTTACTGTTATTCATGACCCGCGAGACGGTCGCGAGGGATACCCCCGCCAGCTCTGAAACTTCGTAAATTGTCGCCATATGAATCTCAGCACCCAAAACCAGCAAACTCTAATAAGCCCGGAGAATTCAACGGTTCGTAATTAAAATTGTAAGCGGTTACATTCTATCTGTGGCTGAACAATATTACAAAAATATTTTGCTTTTTGTTGTGAAAAGTAAATTATGTAGTCAGCCATTATGTTATTGGATTGTTCCACGTACTGCGACCATTGCGAACACGTGCCATGAGTTCCTGAAACCGCACAGTAGACGACCAGGGCATCAGTCGGTTTTGCTGTCTGCCGGCAAGAATATCCTCGCCGCAAGCGATCACTTCATAGTTCAGACCGATACTTTGTCTGCCATCTTCAAAGTGGTCCACTCTGTTGTCGAGCTGGTAAAGTGAGCATTGATTAGCACGAAAGAAATCTGGAATCACGACCGTACCTTCCTCGCCGATAATGTAGGCTGAGTTGGACAATTTGCAGCGATAAGAAGTGCCCAGCGCAGCCAAAACACCGTCTGAATTGGCCCCATAGTCAAATAACATCGAGACATCATCTTCAACCCCGTTCGGTGCCAGGTGTGTCATCACAGCCATATCAAATGGCAACTGTGGGCATCCGAAATCTGCCTGAACCCGGCGTAGTTTTCCAATGCGGCCCTGCTCCACCCATAGCTTTGCCTTAATAATTGCCGGCATTAATAGCGTCGAGCGTATTCTGAAAGTGATAGGTATGTGGATTGGCAATATAAACGGCTTCAACCTGCGGGTCGGCCAGCAGATGCTCATAGCCTGCATAAGCTTTCGGTATATCAAATTGTCCGGCAAAATGGTCAGCCGAAGTTTGTGAACGGCTGGATACCGCTGAAATTACGCCATTGGGAACAAACTCGAAATCCTGTGCAAACTGTTGCGCAATGCGTCCAGTGCCAGCAATTCCCTACCTGATTTTTTGATTCATGTCGGATTTCTCATTGTCGAGCCCAAAACCATTTGTACATAGCACCTTAGATTTATAGCCTATTAGGCAGCCAATCGGCGCGCGAGGCAAACCACTCGGCGATAAAATCCAAGAAAGCTGTCACTTTATATGGCTTGAATTGACGATCGAGGTATAACAGTGAAACGTCTATCGGTTCGGAGCGGAATTCTTGCAACACCTCTATCAAGCGGCCGTCCACTACAAAATCCTGTACCAGAAATTCGGGTGCACGGGCAATGCCCATTCCACGGCTCGCCATCTCCGCCAGAACCCGACCATTGTTGGCTGAAATTCGCCACAAGCCTCCAATATCGACTGTTGTACCCTGGCCCACAAACTTCCACTGTCTGGGTGTGCGTGATAATGAGTACTCAAGCAGTTGATGATGCGCTAAATCTTCCGGTGATTGCGGCGTGCCTTTTTGCTGTAGGTAGTCGGGGGAGGCAAAACACGCCACGCAGGCGCTGCCCAGCTTCCGAGCCACCATGCTCGAATCGGACAGGTGCCCAATCCGGATCGCTGCATCCACGCGCTCTTCGATCAATTGCGCCTGACGGTCTTCATAGTTCACCTGAAGACGAATATCCGGGTGCAACGACATAAAACTACGAAACACCTGACCCATAAACAGCTGACCGAAATCCATCGGTACCGAAATACGCAACAGTCCACCCGGACGTCTGCCGATATCAGTCACATCAGATTCAAGCTGATCAAGGTGCTCGACCAACTCCAAAGCTCTTGGATAGTAGCGCTCGCCTGCTTCAGACAATTCAACCACCCGGGTTGAACGATTGAACAGGCGGATATCAAGATGCTTTTCAAGCGCTGAGATTTGTCGGCTGACCAGTGGCGGCGTTATCCCAAGCTGGAGTGCCGCCCGGGTAAAGCTGTGTAGCTCAGCCACCGCACAAAAGGTTCGCATATGTCCAAGAATATCCATTGTGTACAAATTAACATAAGTAAATTGCTATTTTTAGCTATTAATTACTTTTTTGGTATGAACTATAGTGAGCCTATACAAACGTTGGAGGAATTAAACAATGTTAAACATACGCAATAAAGATGAACGTGGACACGCAAATATTGGCTGGCTGGATAGTCGGCACAGTTTTTCTTTTGCTGACTATTACGATCCCAAACATATGGGTTTCGGTCACCTTCGCGTCATCAATGATGACTATATCGAAGCCGGCAAGGGCTTTGGCACGCATCCACATCATAATATGGAAATCATCACCTATGTACTCAATGGTATACTGGAGCATAAGGATTCCATGGGCAACGGCGGCCTGATAAAACCTGGCGAAGTGCAGAGAATGAGCGCGGGCACCGGCGTCACACACAGTGAGTTTAATCACTCGAAAACGGATCAGGTTCACCTTCTACAAATCTGGTTCCTGCCGGATGCTCAGGGGCACAAACCAGGCTATGAGCAAAAAACTTTTCGCGAGGCCGATAAGCGTGGGCGCTTTAAGCTGGTGGTATCCAAAAGCGGCGAAGGCGACTCGGTAAAGCTGAATCAGGATGTGAATTTTTACGCAGGCTTGTTTGACGGCAATGAGCAGGCTGAACTTCCGATTAAAGCCGGACGGGACGTATGGATTCAAATGGCACGAGGCAATATCGACATTAACGGGCTAACCCTGACAGCCGGTGATGGCGCCTCATTAAGCCACGCAGATACTTTAACTTTTAATCACGCAAACCACGCTGAAGTCATCGTTTTCGATATGGCTCAGCGGACTTAAGGAGAATTTCGATGAAATTATTTTATTCACAGGGCGCCTGTTCATTGGCCCCCATGATTGTCGCCCAATGGGCGGACATTGAACTTGAAACTGCAAAGGTGAATCTCGCAGACCGTGACGCGTCATTTTACGAGGTTAACCCGATGGGCGCGGTACCTGCCCTGATTTTGGATGACAGCCGGGCTTTCAGCCAGGTTGACGCCATCCTCAATTATCTGTCGGCGCTTAACCCGACGGCAGGTTTAGGTGGTAGCAACCTGCTGGAAACTTTTGAACTTAACCAGTGGAATGCCTTTCTGGGTGGTGATTTTCATCCGGCCTTCAAAGGTATTTTCGGGCCACGCAAACTGATAACCGACGCGACTGAAAGTGAAATTGAACGAATCACGGTTGCTGCACGTGCTGCTGTAGACAGAGTCGCTGTTATCCTGGATAAAAAAATTGGTGACAGCGGTCATGTGGTTCTGGGTAGACGTACGATTGCTGATGCGCATGCGTTCGCAATGATCAGGTGGATCAAAAATTTCCCGGATGGTATCAGCACCTATCCGCATCTAGAGAAGTTCATGCAGAAGATGAAGGAAGATGCCGGCGTGCAGGCAGCGCTGGCACTGGAAAGACAGTAATTCCGGAAAGCCGGGTGGGCAGATATGCAGGTAGGAAGATAGAAGACTGCCGGTAGATTTAGCTGTCGGTTCAGGCGGGGTTTCCTCAAAAAGGAAGCCCCGCATTTCATTTAATCAGGCGTTTCACTTAACATAGCTTGCATGTTAACCATCAACGACAAAATCAGCCTGGCGGATGAGGAAATCGAACTTAATGCCATTCGCGCTCAAGGTGCCGGTGGCCAGAATGTCAATAAAGTGGCCACCGCGATTCACTTGCGCTTCGATATTGCGGCCTCATCCCTGCCAGATACCATTAAGCAACGATTGCTTGAAAAAAATGATCAGCGAATTACCACTGAAGGTGTGGTGGTGATCAAAGCTCAGAGCGGCCGCACCCAGGAGAAAAACCGGCAGGATGCGCTGGCCCGTTTAACGGACCTGATTAAAGACGCTTTAAGCGTACCAGCCAAACGCATAGCCACCCGCCCCGGTCGCGCAGCTAAGAAAAAAAGAACGGATGAAAAAAAGAAGCGCGGCGATCTTAAAAAGCTGCGCAACAAACCTGTCGATTAAATTCCCCCAATTAAAATTTTGCACTTTGTTGCGGCATTCATATAAGGTAATTCTGCGCAGAAAATTACAACACCATAAACCCCGGGGAGAGTCACACAATCATGATCACCAATGATGCAGTCTTGTTCGGCATTCTGGCTTTAATGCTGGGCAGCGTATTTCTAACCTCTTCAAGCGCAAGCCCTTTCTGGAAATCTTTTTACAAGTGGGTGCCGGCCTTGTTGGTCTGTTATTTTCTGCCGTCGTTGCTCAATACCTTCGGCCTGGTGCACGCTGAAGAATCGAAACTGTATTTCGTCGCATCACGCTATCTGCTGCCAGCCAGCCTGGTATTGCTGACACTCAGCATCGACTTCAAACGTATTATCGCGCTGGGGCCCAAAGCCCTGATTATGTTTTTCACCGGCACCGCCGGTATCGTCATCGGTGGACCGGCAGCCATCATTATCATGTCGTGGATTGATCCGTCGGTGGTTGGCGGCCATGGCCCTGATGCGGTGTGGCGCGGCATGACCACCATTGCCGGCAGTTGGATCGGCGGCGGCGCCAATCAGGCTGCCATGAAAGAGATCTACAACGTTGGCGATCAGATGTTTTCGGTCATGGTAACCATCGACATCATCGTCGCCAATATCTGGCTGGCCGTGTTGTTGTTTTTTGCGGCGCGCGCCGAGAAAATTGATGCGAAAAATGGCGCCGACGCCAGCGCCATTGATGACCTGAAGCACACGGTTGAAGCATTCAACAAAAAGCATGCCCGCAATCCGGAATTGTCGGATCTGATGATCATTGTGGCGATTGCGTTTGGCGCGGTCGGCGCCTCACACTTCGGTGCCGATTATCTATCGGGAATGATTTCGGCCAGGCCTGGCATGGAAAACTCCAACCTCAGCAGCCACTTTTTCTGGCTGGTGGTTTTGGCCACCACCATCGGGCTGGCGTTGTCATTTACCAAATTACGCCAGTATGAAGCCGTCGGTGCATCCAAAATCGGCTCGGTTTTCATCTATATCCTGGTGGCCACCATCGGCCTGAAAATGGATGTGACAGCGATTGGCGATACCCCGGCCATGTTTGTGGTGGGCGGTATCTGGATGCTGGTACATGCGAGCCTGTTGTTGATTGTTGGCAAGATCATCAAAGCGCCGATTTTCTTTCTGGCAGTGGGTAGTCAGGCCAATGTTGGCGGCGCAGCCTCAGCGCCAGTGGTTGCATCAGCATTTCATCCTTCGCTGGCGCCAGTTGGCGTTCTTTTGGCAGTAATGGGCTACGCGCTCGGCACTTATGCTGCGCTGTTAACGGCGACATTGATGCAGGCCGTAGCCCCCTGATCCGGACTGCGCCGGCGGCAAACAACTGAACGACTGATGAGAACCATTGTTTATTATTTGGCTTTGCCGGTTCTTTATGTGGTTTCGTGGCTGCCATTTTGGCTGTTGTATTGCCTGTCAAACGTACTATATCTGATCGTTTTTAAACTTCTCGGTTACCGCAAACAGGTTGTGTTGAACAACCTGAAAAATGCCTTTCCAGATAAATCAGCCGATGAAATTGCAAAATTATGTCGAGGTTTCTACCGCCATTTTTGTGACTTGTCTCTGGAAACCATCAAATTATTAAGCATATCTCGCGCCAGCCTTCTGAGCCGGATGAGCTGTGACAATCTGGCTTTGCTGGAAAAGTATCAGCAGGAGCAACAAAGTGTCATTCTGGTGTTAGGTCATATAGGGAACTGGGAAATGGGCGGCGCCTATTTGAGCCTGCAGAACATTCCAAAGCTCTATGCGATATATCATCCATTGGCGAATCCCGGGTTTGACCAATTGATGATAAAAATGCGCACCCGCTTTGGCGCCGGCGTCTACCCGATGAAGCGAGCATTGCGCGGGATGCTGAAAAACAAACACGAGACAACCGCAACAGCCTTTATTGCCGACCAGAGGCCGGGTCGTAAAAACGCACACTGGATGACATTTCTGAACCAGCACACTGCCGTGTTTAAAGGCACTGAAATCATTGCCGCCAAGCTCGACTACCCGGTGATTTACGTGTCCGTTCAAAGACAGCGCAGAGGGTATTACAAGCTTAGCTGCGAATTACTGGCAGAGCACCCACAACAACTGACGGAAAACGAATTAACCGAATTGCATACCCGGCGCCTGGAGCAGGATATTATCCAACAACCCGAAACCTGGTTGTGGACCCACCGACGCTGGAAACAGCGACCGAAAAACAAAACAGAAAATGAACATTAGAAAGCTGGCGCTGGCCGCGGTCATCGGCATTATGATCTGCCTGTACCTGTTTGCAGGCGGCCAGAAGTATCTGGACATCGACATCTACCGGAACCTGTTTCAACAATCCCCCTGGCTGACCGGCGGGCTGTTTTTTATGTTGTTTGTACTTGCTACCGGTTGTTCACTGCCGGTAACAGCAATTTTGATGGTTGGCAGCGGCATGATATTCGGCACATGGATTGGGCTGGTAATCTCACTGTCTGCCATGACACTCGGCGGCACAATGTCGTTGTTAACCGGCCGCTTTCTGTTTCGTGCTATGGTTGAACGGCGTTTTACCGGCTATATCGGTGTCATCGATAAGGGCATTGAGAAAGAAGGTACTTTTTACCTGTTCAGCTTGCGCCTGATCCCCATCTTTCCGTTCTGGGTAGTCAATCTGTTACTGGGTGTTACCGGCATCAAGATTCCGATATTCATGTTCGCAACGTTTTGCGGCATGCTGCCGGTTACATTAATTTTCAGTTATGCGGGCAGCCAGTTGGGCAGCATCGAAGAACTCAACCTTGGGTCGATATTATCCCCGGGATTGATTCTATCCCTGTGCCTGTTGGCAGGGTTTCCTTTTTTGGCCAAAGCACTTCTCAAGTTAACCCGTAAAATGCTGGGCAAGACCCCAGCCAATCGAGTTTGAGCAAGGCCTGGCTCAGGTAAGCCCAAATTCAGCTATGCCCAAGTTCAAGTAAGGCTGGGCGCAACAGACAACTCCGGATCCACATTCAAATACTTCACCACCAGCACCACCGTGTTGGGCGCCTCCATGGTTTTACGCATGCAGTGATTTATCGCTGAAGTGACCGCATCAAATTCTCCCCGTACCTGGGTGGTCAATTGATTGGTCACAATTTCAATACCGCTGCGCTGCCGCAGGTCTTTGATAAATTGAATGATATCGGCGACCGGCGCATTTTTAAGCGGATAGAGACTCATGTCTGCAACAATTTTCATATCGGGAAGATTCCTTACCAAGATTTCGTCAGTCGGATATTATAAGCGTTATGACTCAAACAACATTTATTGAAACCTGCAAAATTGAGCCGGAAGTCTGCGACAAAATCATAGACTTGTACAAGGCCAACCAGAAGCGCGCACAGCCTGGCCGGCTGGGCGAATCCCATCGCATCGACAAAACCATGAAAGACTCCCTGGATATCAGTATCCATATCAGTCAATACGGTCATTTCGTACCTTTTTTTGAGTTACTTCAGCAACACGTTAGTGACTATATCGACAAATTCTATTATGTACCCGGCGCGCTGGGCATGGGCCAGGTTGGCTATTCAACGCATTCAAATATTCAGTGGTACGCCAAAGGCGGTGGTTATCCGGCCATACACTGCGAACGGGATCGCGTTGAATTTTCCAATCGTGTATTGGCCTGGATGTTATATCTGACCGACACGCCTGGCGGCGGCACCGAGTTCCCGCACCAGGGCATCACCACTGACTGTGTGAAGGGTGATCTGCTTATCTGGCCAAGTGACATGACCCATCTTCACAGGGGCGTTGTCTCGCAAACACATGAAAAAATAATTTTTACAGGTTGGATCGTTTTCCAGCCTCCGGCTGCGGCAAAACCATAGCAGCCGTCTCATTACGGAACACACTTTATGTCCAAGCCAGAACAAGAATTCAGTTTTGAAACGCTCGCCGTCAGGGCTGGCCAGCAGCGTACATTTGAGCGCGAACACGGCGAACCTATTTTCACCACTTCAAGTTTTATATTTGAGTCAGCAGCAGAAGCGGCCGCCTGTTTTGCCGGCGAAAAACCCGGCAATATCTACTCGCGCTTTACCAATCCGACGGTACGCACCTTTGAGCAAAGGCTGGCGGCGCTGGAAGGCGCTGAATCCTGTGTGGCGACCGCATCGGGAATGTCTGCGATTTTAGCGACTTGCCTGGCCTTGTTGAAATCTGGCGACCACATCGTTTCTTCACGCAGCATTTTCGGCTCAACGACCGGTCTGTTTAACAATTACCTGACCAAGCTGGGTATTGAAACGACTTTCGTCGAATTAACTGACATCAACAGTTGGAAGGCCGCCATCCGGCCACAAACCCGCTTGTTATTTATGGAAACGCCCTCCAATCCATTGACGGAAGTTGCGGACATTCAACAGCTGGCCGACCTTGCACACCAGCATGACGCGCTGCTGGCAGTGGATAACTGTTTTTGCACACCAGCATTGCAGCAACCCCTGAAATTCGGCGCTGATCTGATTATTCACTCGGCGACCAAATTTCTGGATGGTCAGGGCCGCTGTGTTGGCGGCGCCGTGCTGGGCCCAAAAGACCTGGTTGGCGAAGAGGTGTTTGGGTTTTTGCGCACCGCCGGTCCGAGCATGAGCCCGTTTAATGCATGGGTATTTTTGAAAGGACTTGAAACTTTGAGCCTGCGGATGCGGGCACACAGCGAAAGCGCGTTAACGCTGGCCAAATGGCTGGAGCAGCAACCTGCCGTCAAACGGGTTTTTTACCCCGGGCTTGAAAGCCACCCACAGCATCAATTGGCAAAATCACAACAAAGCGGCCATGGCGGAATCGTATCGCTGGAATTAAAAGGCGGTCAAGAGGCAGCCTGGAAATTGATTGATGCCACCCGCCTGATATCGATTACCGCCAACCTCGGCGACACCAAAACCACCATCACCCACCCGGCCAGCACCACCCACGGAAAGCTTACAGCGGAGCAACGCCAACAAGCCGGCATCACTGACGGCTTGCTACGAATTGCAGTTGGACTGGAAAATGTCGAGGATCTGATGAAGGACCTCGACCGGGGTTTGATTTGACTTGGTCCGGTCTGACCTGACCTGGCCTGACCGGCAAAACAGCTCAAGAGATTAGCATTTTGATTTAGTATTTTGAATTGGCGTTTTGGTTAAGGCTGCCAAGGATCAATGCTTCAAAATTTCGCCATCGACCATTTCGCGTAGTGCGAGCGCGCTTTTCATGCGGTCGCTTGCGATCAATCCGGCCACGTGCATGGTCGACATGAAATACCGAAGCTCCGCCATCAACGACTCATCATCACTAATGCTTTTAACAATTTGTGCTGAGCGCACCTCATCAATCGGGGAGGGGCAAGCGTGCATTGTCTGGTCGACCACGTTGCTGGTCAAATAACATGAATCCCATATATATTTTTGAACGTCTATGGGAATAATACCGCGCACATGCTGGCGGTAAGACGGCCGTTCGTTCACTGTTGATGCGCCCCCAAAGAGATAATAATCCGTCAATGCATTGCGCAATTCGAGATTGGAGATCAGCCCAAGTTCGCCAGCGCTTTTAAGTTCATCATAGGTCGGCTGGTTGGGCTCAAGCTCAAAGACCTGGCTGGACTGAAAATAGGCAAGCATCAAATCCCATTGACTATGCGCTCCGGCCTCGCCCGTTTCGGCGTAGCTCAACCCCAAGTCACCAAAGTCAGCGACCTGTTGCCAGAAAGCAATGCGTTTTTCAATCACCACGATGTCCGCGTCTATATCGTCCGAGATACGTTCCAGATAACCAAGCGCACGGCTATGATCGATACGCTCCGCGTTCCAGTTGCTGACCTGAATACCGACGACAACGCCAAGCACCACGATCAGAAAATCAAGCGCAATCGCAGTCCACTCCTGATTGCGGAAGTGACCAATGACACGGCGCAGGATCATAGGGCTATCCGGCGACCTACTGTTCCCAGCCCGGCCCATGAACCGCACGGCCTGGCATCGCGCCGGTATGTTCGCCTTTACTCAACACAGGTACGCCGTTCACCAGCACGTATTGCATGCCGGTGGAGTACTGATGGGGGTTTTCAAATGTTGCAAGGTCGCCGACCGTCTCCGGGTTAAAAATGGCGAGATCAGCAAAATAGCCGGGGGCCAGGCGGCCACGGTGATCAATATTCAGGGTTTCGGCCGGCAGTAAAGTCAAACGGTGTACCGCTTCCTGCAAAGAAATGACCTTTTCTTCACGCACATATTTACCCAGCAAGCGGGCAATATTTCCGTAGGTACGCGGGTGAGCGCCACTTTCCAGCGTCTCGCCTTCAGCAGCCGGCGCACCGGCGTCTGAACCGAACATTACCCAGGGCTCACGGATCTGTTTTTTGACATTCTCTTCAGACATCAAAAAATATACCGTACCCACCCGAGTGCCATCCTCAATCACCAAATCCATGATGGTGTCCAGTGGGTCCTGGCCACGATCGGCGGCGACTTCAGTTAATGTTTTACCGCTATATTTTTTCAGCTCGGGGTTTTTGAAATCCACCAACAACATACCATCGGCGCCGGCCAGAAAACCGAGGTTTTCCCAATCCTGAGCATTGGTGGCCATTTCAGCTTTCACTTTGGCACGAATTTCCGGGTCCTGCAGACGCTCGGACCATTTCTCGTAACCGCCCGCCTGCACCCATGGCGGCATGGATGCATCTAAACCAGTGGCGCCAGCGATGTAGGTATACATGTCGGCCGTTACCGGCACGCCCTGTTTGCGCAACGCATTAATCTTGTCCAGCGCTATTTCCATTTTTGGCCAATTGGGCACGCCCCCCGCCTTCAGGTGATGAATTTTGACCGGGATATTGGCTTCCCGACCTATCTCCAGCGTCTCATCGATCGCTTCGATAAACTGGTTGCCTTCACTGCGCATATGCGCGGTATACAGGCCGCCGTATTGGCTGGCAACTTTCGCCAGAGCGATCAATTCAGGTGTTTCGGCATAATTGCCGGGCGCGTATATCAGCGCGTCGGTCAAGCCTAGCGCACCATCACGCATCGCCTGATCGACTTGTGCCTGCATCTGTTCCAGTTGCTCAGGCGTCGGATCCACATCGTCCAGACCGAGCACATTAACGCGCACGGTAGCTGCTGAAACAAAGGTCGCAAAGTTGGGTGAGACACCGCTTTTCTCGACAGTTTCGAGATATTCACCAAGGCTGCGCCAGCTGATTTCAATCTCTTCGTCATCCATCATCTTGGCATAGAATGCCGCAGTTTCATCGGTAACCGGACTCATCGAAATTTCGCTGAGCACCTCAAATGTCACGCCCTGCATGATGTCACTCATGGCGCGACCGTCCTTGAGCAGCGACAAATGTGCGTGGCTGAGCAAATTGAAAAAACCCGGAGCAACCGCAAGACCTTCGGCATCGATTTCTGTTACGCCCGTCATGGCAGAAAAGTCACCGATGGCTGCCAACCGGTCGCCATCAATGGCCACATCCGCGACATAGGGCGGCGCGCCGGTTCCATCGTAAATCGTGCCATTGCGAACGATGGCGTCATAGTCTGCCGCCATTGACAGAGTCGTTACCAGCGTTAACAAACAGCCTGCTACTAACTTCAACATTTCGGATTTCCTTTTATTTTAATCTTCAGAACTTCTCAATCTGGATCCTGCCATTGAAGCGTTAAAGTCGCTTCGTTCTGAAAATGTATCAGATAATCGCATTGATTGCCTTTGAATCGCAGAGTCAGGTGCCGGTTATGACACCCGTCTGCCTGTTTTAAGGTTTATTGCCCAGAACTATTTATTGGGTGCCTTGAAAATCCGGTAAGCACCAATGGTCAACAATGGCAGAACGTAAACCAGCAAAAATCCGTAAGACATGGTGCCGTAGCCTTTCGCAATCAGGCTGGTAATTGATGACCATTCCTGACTGAACACACTGATAAAAAAAGTAAAAAATACCGCATATAAGAAAAACGACCAGAAGGTCAGGACCTTGGCAATTACATCACGGCCAAAAAAAGTTAACGCTCCGATGACCGCCAACATGATCGACAGACCGACACCATAGGAAATGCCGAAATTATCTTGCAGAATATTGCCCGCCGCCGATGCCAACACCGCCAAAATCAGCAAAAACAACAGAATGATAAGCACCTCAAATGCTACCCAACCCGGTCCCAACAGGTTTTTAAAGAAGTTGCGGTAATCATAGGCTTTGGTCAAGCGGGAGAATTCAAAGGTCAGCGCAAGCACAGCTGCCATGCAGGCAAACGCTATCCCCAAGCCCATCAATCCGCCCATAAAACCGTGACTGGTGAAATACTCGACGATTTCGCGACCGGTGCCGTAACCGCCACCCACCATCACCGATTGGAACACCGCTCCCGGGATCACATAGATCTTGAAAAACCGGGAATTCATAAAGTTAAACACCGGTTTACCATTCTCCGGTATTGGGCATGGAGGCCCATGGTTCTTGCGCCGGTAACGAACCGTCTTTTTGTAACAGCTCGATCGAAATCCCATCCGGGGAGCGCACAAAAGCCATATGGCCATCACGAGGAGGACGATTGATGGTCGCACCACCATCCATCAGTTTTTGGCACAAGGCGTAGATATCATCGACGGCGTACGCCAGGTGACCGAAGTTACGTCCGCCACCATAAGCTTCCGGTTCCCAGTTCCAGGTCAGTTCTACCTGCGCTGATTGGTCGCCTGGAGCGGCTAAAAACACCAATGTAAATTTGCCTGCAGGCACATCTCTGCGACTCAATTCCACCAGGCCCAGCTTGGTACAGTAAAAATCCAGTGATGCTTCGAGGTCAGTCACGCGAACCATGGTATGCAGGTATTTCATTTCGATACTCCGACGATAAGAAACGACAGTTTAACGGAAAGCACATCGACATCGAGACGTTCGGCGATTAAAGTTGTCGCTGCTTATCGTACTCCGGAAGAACCATGCAAAAAACCAAGAACCTGCTGCTTACCTCCTATTTAATATTTTTCGCTGTTGTTGCTGTGGCCATTTCACCCGCCGTCAGCGCCAAAAAAGCCAATGACAAGGATCAGATCAGCTTGAGCGATCAAGTCAAAAACCTTCAGCACATGGAGGGTTTTTATAATCTTTATTGGGATGCTCAGAAGGGTCGTCTACTTTTGCGAATTGATCGCATGGAAGAGCCGTTCCTGTACCAGTCTTCCATGCCACGCGGCGTGGGCTCTAACGATCTGGGGCTGGATCGTGGCCAACTCGGTGATACCAAAATAGTCAGCTTTTATCGCTCGGGCCCGAAAGTCCTGCTGATCCAGAAAAATCTGGACTACCGTGCCAACACCGAAGATGAAGACGAAATAGCAGCGGTAGAGAGCTCGTTTGCCCAGTCTGTGATTTGGGGTTTTAGTGTAGCTGCCGACAATGGCAACGAAGTATTGGTCGACGCTACCGACTTTTTTCTGCGTGATTCGCATGGCCTAAGTACCCGCTTGAGTCGCACTCAACAAGGTAACTATTCTATTGATTCAAGCCGCTCGGCTATTTTTCTGCCGCGCACCAAATCATTCCCGGATAACACCGAAATTGAAGCACTCATCACCTATACCGGCAACGCCCAGTACAAAAGCAGCGGCCAGGCGGCCAGCGACATTTTATCTACGGTAGTACCGGATATAACCGCGGTCAGCGTGCACCTGCATCATTCTTTCATCCGCCTGCCCGACGATAATTTTGAGAAAATCCAGTTTGACCCGCGTGCCGGCATTATCGGCACCGGCTGGGGCAATGGATTCCAGGATTACGCCACCGCCATCGGTGAACCTTTGAAAGTGATCTACGGTCGCCGTCACCGGCTAGAGAAAAAAGACCCCACTGCCGCGCTGTCTGAAGCAGTTGAACCGATTATCTACTATCTCGATCGTGGCGCGCCTGAGCCGGTTCGCTCGGCTTTGATGGAAGGCGCCAGTTGGTGGAATCAGGCATATGAAGCCGCCGGTTACAAAGATGCTTTCCAGGTAAAGTTGTTGCCTGAAGATGCTGACCCCATGGATGTGCGTTACAACGTCATTCAATGGGTACATCGCTCAACCCGTGGCTGGTCTTATGGGTCATCCGTGGTCGACCCGCGCACCGGTGAGATTATGAAAGGCCATGTGACACTGGGCTCTCTGCGCGTGCGGCAGGACTATCTGATTGCCGAGGGCTTGTTGGCGCCGTATGCAGATAGAGCCGTCCCGGATGCAATGTTGGAAATGTCATTGGCGCGTATTCGCCAGCTATCTGCCCACGAAGTTGGGCACACGCTTGGCTTTGAACACAACTTCGCCGCCAGCACCCAGGATCTGGCATCGGTTATGGACTACCCCTTCCCGATCATCAAGTTTGATGCCAATGGCGGCCTGGATCTCTCGCAAGCCTACGGTGTGGGCATTGCTCCTTGGGATAAGCGGACGGTGCTGTATGCCTACCAGGACTTTCCTGACGGTGTGGATGCGGACGCAGGTAGAGAGAACATTCTAAAAGAAACGCTGGCTTCAGGCTTACGCTATGTATCCGACAGTGATTCGCGCAACCCCGGCACAGCCAATCCCTGGGGCAACCTGTGGGACAACGGCGCAGATGCCATCGTCGAACTGCAACACCTGCTGAAAGTACGTGACTATGCATTGGGTCGCTTTTCCGAGCGCAATATCCGCCCCGGCCAACCTCTGGCTACCATCGAGGAAGCGCTGGTACCCATTTACCTGCTGCACCGCTATCAGATTCAGGCGGTTGGCAAACTTATCGGCGGAGAGTATTTCACTTATGCATTGCGCGGTGATGGCCAGGCGGCACCGCAAGTGGTAAGTGCCCGCAAGCAAAAAGCTGCCATTGATGCCTTACTGGCAGCCATTGAACCCGAGACGCTGGCGTTGCCACAACAACTGGTTGACCTGATACCACCGCGTCCACCGGGATATGATCTATCCCGTGAGGCATTCGCACGCAGCACCGGCATCACCTTTGACCCGCTATCTCCCGCCGAAAGCGCTATCGGCCTTACACTTGAGGTTATGCTCGACACCACGCGGGCTGCGCGCATGAATGATTTTCACGCTGCCGACCCTTCATTACCGGGCTTTATGACAGTATTAGAGGCTATCATTCAGGACAGTTGGCTTTCTAAACGCCAGGCCGGTGTACAAGGCGCCATTCAGCGCGCGAAAAATGCACAAGTGCTGAACGCACAAATGTCACTCGCTTCCAACTCATCGGCGAGTCCGCAAATACGCGCGCAGGCGTTATTTTCAATTCAGAAACTGGAAGACTGGCTGGGCGTGCAGGCCATAGTGGAGCTTAGTGGTGCCCAGCCTGACGTTGAATGGGCAGCAAGTTACGCCAAAGCCAGACAGGATATTGCGCTGTGGCTCAGCGACCCTGACAAAATGGCTCCCGCAAACGCCAAGCCCGCACCGCCGGGATCTCCGATCGGTAACTAATGGTTTGAGTTCCATAATGACAAGAGCTGGGAATGATAAGGACTGGAGCTGGTAGCAGCTTGAACTGATAGGAACCGGGTGGGCTCAGCCGAGCTTGCCCGATTAAATCATTGAGCTTAAATCATTGAGCTTAAATCATTGAGCTTAGATTGTTTTGTACCAGCGCACGCCGCCCTCAAAACGATCGACCTGCAACTCACCGCGATTTTGCAGGTAATGAATGTGAGCCAACGCCTCACCAGTGGCCATGATGTAGTTTTTATCCGTTATTTTGCTTTTGAACAAGACGGGAAATACATCGACCGCCCGACGCGGTTCACGACAAAATTCACGCAGTGCATCAAGGCCACTTTCGTGCTCTTCAATCAGGGCACTTAAACGCACATCGGCACCCCGAAATGGCTTGCCGTGTGCCGGCAAAACCAGAACATCCTCCGGCAACTCTGTTTTCAGACGTTTTAAAGTTACCAACCAGTCATCAAGGGGGTTTGCCTTAGGTTCGGTGGGAAACACGCTGACGTTTGAGGAGATGGTGGGCAGAATCTGGTCACCTGAAATCAATACATTCAAATCCGGGCAAAAAAGACAGGCGTGCTCCGGAGAATGACCACTGCCAACAATTACCTGCCATTGATGCTGACCGATACTCAACATGCCACCGTGTTGCAAGCGATGAAAAGATTGCGGCAACGGTGCCACCATCTTGCCAAAGCCGCCATACATTCTTTGGTATAAACCCAGCTGCCCATCAGTAAAACCGGCAGCGCGATAAAAATCTCGTCCCTCATCCGGCACAGGCTTGTCAGTATCAGATACCAGCAGCCGGCAAAGCAGATATTCCTCACGTGACATACATAGCTCGACGCCGAAACGTTCACAAATCCAGCCCGCGCAACCAACATGATCCGGGTGCATATGTGTGACCAGCACACGGGTCACCAGTGCACCCGCCAGGGTATGTTGAAAAACATTCTCCCAGACTTCACGACTGCCAGAGTTTCCGATGCCGGTGTCAACAATGGCCCAGCCATCACCGTCGCTCAGCAGCCAGACATTGATGTGTCCCAGCATAAATGGCAGCGGCAGCCTCAACCATTTGAGACCGGGAAGAATGTCCAGGCTAGCGCCAATATCAGGCGTAAAATCGAACTCGTAGTGGATGGTGTTTTTAGAAGTTGGCATGGTTAGCATTATGAATGAGTGTGGCAGGACAAGATACTTTATGGAAAGATAGGGCTATGGCACTTTCCGCTTTGGTTGGGCTTTTATTGCTCGCACTAGGCGGTGACGCTCTGGTACGTGGCGCTGTGGGCGTCGCCAAAAAATTGCGTATTTCACCTTTGCTGACAGGATTGGTGCTGGTGGGGTTCGGGACTTCACTTCCGGAGCTCGTCACCAGCATGAATGCGGCATTCCGCGGCTCACCCGATCTGGCGGTGGGTAATGTGATCGGTAGTAATCTCGTCAATACCCTGCTAATTCTGGGCATTGCGGCCATCATCTCACCCATCAATGCTGATCCCAAGTTATTTAAACGTGATGCCCCGATGCTGGTTTTGGCAACGCTGGCTTGTGTCTTTTTTGGCTGGATCGGGTATTACAGTCGCATCACCGGCTTTGCTTTTATCTTCGTGCTGGTGGCATACATTATTTATGCTTACCGCTCGGAAGTAGCTTCCAATGATGCATCAGCAACCATGCACCAGAAAAAGGCCAGCCTGGCGGAACCTTCTCCGAATTCGTTTTGGGTAAGTATTCCGTTTGTCATTCTCGGCATGATCATGATTGCCTATGGTGCGGATTTGTTGGTCAATGCCAGCATCGAATTGGCGCGTAAGTTCGGTATTTCCGAAGCTATAATTGGATTGACTATCGTCGCACTGGGCACCTCTCTACCCGAACTCTCAGCTTCCGTCATTGCCGCGATTAAAGGTGAAAGTGATATTGCTTTTGGCAACATACTGGGCAGCAATATTTTCAACTGCCTGGGTATTTTGGGCGTAACCGCAGTGGCGGTTCCCATTCATGTTTCAGTTGAAGTGATTAGATATGATCTTCTGCTAATGGCCGCATCCACCATCCTGTTGTTGTTTTTTGCCTTTTCTCACGCAGTGCTCTCACGTCGTGAGGGCGCAATGTTTCTCACCATCTACGCCGGCTATCTAGCCGTGCTTGTTTTTAAGGCAAGCAGCGGCAATTAGGCTCTATCGTCAATCGCATATACTTATGATTAAAGGTTATGGCTCTGCGGTTGTTATATGCCCCCTTTAAAAGGACAATAGTCTTTTTTGGAAATGGCTCACGATGCTCACGGAAAAACACAATCACCTGAAAACTCTGGAAGCGGAAAGTATCCAGATCATGCGCCAGGTAGCGACAGATTTTGAGCGCCCGGTGATGATGTACTCCGTGGGTAAAGATTCATCCGTGCTTTTGCATCTGGCGCTGAAGGCCTTTTATCCATCCAAACCTCCGTTTCCGCTGCTGCACGTTGACACCACCTTTAAGTTCAAAGAGATGATCGCTTTTCGTGACGCAACGGTTAAGCGTCTGGGGCTTGATTTGATTGTGCACACCAACCCGATTGGTAAAGCGGATAACATCAATCCGTTTACCCATGGCAGTTCGCGCTATACCGACATCATGAAAACTGAAGCCCTCAGGCAAGCGCTGGATGCCGGCAAATACGATGCTGCGATCGGCGGGGCGCGGCGGGACGAAGAAAAATCAAGAGCCAAAGAACGGGTATTTTCTCACCGTGCTAAAAATCATGAATGGGACCCCAAAAACCAGCGGCCCGAATTGTGGTCGTTGTACAACACACGCATCAACCCGGGCGAGAGCATGCGGGTGTTCCCCTTGTCCAATTGGACCGAGTCGGACATCTGGATGTACATCTATCTGGAAGACATTCCTATCTCGACACTCTATCTGGCAGAAAAACGGCCCGTGATCGAACGTGACGGGGCCTTGTTTATGTTGGACGACGATCGTTACCCTTTAAATCCCGGCGAAAAACCTGAAATGCGTTCTATCCGCTTTCGCACCCTGGGCTGCTACCCGTTGACCGCCGCGGTAGAATCCAATGCCTCAACATTGCCTGAAGTCATATTGGAAATGCGCTCGAGTCATTCCTCAGAGCGCTCGGGACGTTTAATCGACAGCGATCAGGCCGCCTCGATGGAGAAGAAGAAAAAAGAGGGCTACTTCTGATGTCCAGTGCAAAGATAGATCTGCAAGAGTTTATCGAACAGGAAAGCTCCAAGAGCATGCTCCGCTTTATTACCTGCGGCAGTGTGGATGACGGCAAAAGCACACTTATTGGTCGCCTGCTTTACGATTCGCAGTTGCTCTACGATGACCAGCTGGAAGAACTTAAAAGAGACAGCAAAAGCCGTGCATTTGCAGACGGTGACATCGATTTTTCATTGCTGGTTGACGGCCTGGCCGCAGAGCGCGAACAAGGCATCACCATTGATGTCGCCTACCGGTTTTTCTCAACCGCCAAGCGCAAGTTTATTGTGGCCGACACACCCGGGCACGAACAGTACACCCGCAATATGGCCACCGGTGCATCAACCGCCGATGCGGCCGTATTATTGATTGACGCACGGCTGGGCGTCTCTACCCAGACCAGAAGGCACACCTATATATTGTCTCTTATGGGTACCAGAAATATCATTTTAGCGATCAACAAAATTGACCTGAAAGAATACTCCGAGCAGGTTTTTAACGATATCTGTGCTCAGTTCCACAGTTTCGCTCGCGATCTCGGCTTTAGCAGCGTTTACGCCATACCCGTATCAGCGCTAAAAGGTGACAATATTAAAACGGCCAGTGCGCGCATGCCCTGGTTTAGTGGCAAGCCGTTGCTCACCTACCTGGAAGACCTTGAGCCCGAAAGCAAAGAGTCCGGATTGTTTCGTTTCCCGGTGCAGTGGGTCAACCGGCCCAACCTGAACTTCCGTGGTTTCTCCGGCAATATTACCAGCGGCGACATTGCCGTTGGCGATGAACTATTGGTCGGCTCTTCACTTAAGCGCAGTCGCGTTAAAAGCATCGTCACCATGGACGGCGAATGGCCATCAGCAACTGCAGGCGATGCCATCACGCTGACGCTGGAAGATGAAGTGGACATCAGCCAGGGTGACGTTTTACACAAACCCGGTGAGCCACAGCAAAACAGCGACCAGTTTCAGGCTCACCTGATCTGGATGCGCGAAGACCCGATGTTGCCAGAACGCAGCTACCTGATGAAGATCGGCACGCAAACAACCTCTGTTCAGGTTACAGAATTGAAGTACGCCATCAATATCAATACGGCCGAGCATCTACCCGCGAGCAAAGTAGAGCTAAATGAAATCGCTGTGTGCAATTTTTCGACAGCACGGGCGATTACCTTTGATAACTATTCGGACAACCACGAAACCGGCGCCTTTATCCTGATTGACCGAATCAGCAACACCACGGTCGCTGCCGGCATGATAGATTTCGGCCTGCACCGTGGGCAGAACCTGTCGTGGCAAGCGCTTAAAATTGATCGTCAACTCCGTGCCAGCATGAAAAGCCAGGCCCCAACCATCATCTGGTTTACCGGCTTATCAGCTTCCGGTAAGTCGACAGTCGCTGACATCGTCGAACAGAAACTGGCAGCGCAAAACAAGCATACTTATTTGCTGGATGGCGATAATTTCCGCCATGGACTAAATAAGGATCTGGGCTTTACTGATGCTGACCGTGTTGAAAATATCAGGCGAGTTGCTGAAGTTGCCCGCATTCTGGCCGATTCCGGCTTGATTGTTTTAACCGCGTTTATTTCACCATTCAGCCAGGAACGCCGCATGGCCCGCGAGATCGCCGGCGATATTGATTTTATTGAAGTGTTTGTAGATACACCGCTGGAAATCTGTGAAGCCCGTGACCCAAAAGGCCTGTACGCCAAAGCCCGCCGCGGAGAAATCCCAAACTTCACCGGTATCGGCTCTGTTTACGAAGCACCGGAACATGCGGATATACATCTGGATGCCGGCCACCGCGATGCTGAAGATCTGGCAAATGATGTGCTGCGCAAGCTGCAAATAGACTGATTTAACCCTAAATTTACGTTTATTCAAGGCTTACTTAAGCCTTGAATGTGATTTTATCGAAATGTTAATGTAAATTTAACTCTTGAAGTCCCAAGGCAGTGGTTATATCATTCGCGTGGTTAAATGATATTAGATTAACCAAGCTGTCAATTTAACTTAAGAACAGCTGTTAATCCTCTGAATAACTTGTATATAACGAAGGAGTTGAAAACATGCATCAGAAAAAACGACTAAGCCTTGCGGTATCAGCCGCTTTAGGGCTTACCTCACTCGTCATGGCACCGAACTTTGCCATGGCCCAGGATCAGGATGCTTCCGCTATCGAAAGCGATGATCTGCTGGAAGAGGTGATGGTCACCGGTTCACGTCTGCGTACTGTAGATGGTTTTGGAATGACCAGCCCTGTAACCGTCGTCGGAATGGACGACATCAAATCCTTGGGTCTGACCCGCGTTGAGGACATTCTGAACAGTCTGCCTCAGATCGAAACAGCTCAGAACTCATTTATTTCTAACGGTGCGTCTGGTACCGCATCTATCGATCTGCGTGGCCTCGGATCTAATCGTACTCTGGTACTGATTAATGGTCGTCGTATGCAGCCAGGTGGTGTTGGTTCTGAAGCCCCTGACGTTAACCAAATCCCTGCGAGCATGATTGAGCGTATTGAAGTACTGACCGGTGGCGCTTCCGCTACTTACGGTTCTGACGCTGTTGCGGGTGTTGTTAACTTCATCCTGCGCCGTGTTAACGGTGTTGAATTGTCAGTTGGCGGCAGCGGCTACCAGCACGACAACAGCAACAAGTACATTCAGGGTTTGATGGATGCGCGTGGATTTGAATATCCTACAGGCAGCTCCGGCATTGACGGCAAAGCCTACAATGTCGACCTCGTAATGGGTTCAGACTTTGCTGACGGTCGCGGTAACGCAACTGTATACGCTACATGGCGTAAAGGTACCGAACTGCTTCAGGCATCCCGTGACTACTCCAGCTGTGCCTTGAGCAACGCCGGTACAGGTTGTGGTGGTTCTGCTAACGCTATAGTTCCTAACTTCTTCATTGCACCTCTGCTTGGTCCTGGCGATATCGACTATGATAACCAGGGCTTCTTCAGCTTGCAGCCAGATAGCGGCTTTGCTCCATATGATGGTTCAAACATATATAACTATGCGCCTGTTAACCACTTCATGCGTCCTGATGAGCGTTGGTCAGCTGGTGCGAACGTTGATTTTGAAATCAATGAGCACGCTACTCCTTATATGGAAATCAGTTACGCGCACAACGAAACCCGTGCTCAGATCGCTGAATCCGGAACTTTCTTTGCTGAAAGCTATGAATTGCCATTGAGCAACTCGACTTTTTCCCCAGGATTCCGTCAGTCGTTGATAGACACGTTCCCGGGTACCGATATGTTCAGTATCTACATCGGTAAGCGTAATACTGAAGGTGGTCCACGTACCAACATTCTGACCCATGATTCCTTCCGTATCGTCGGTGGTATCAAAGGCGCGATTAATGATAACTGGGACTATGACGTTTCTTACTTAAACGCCCACACAGCTTCCGTCTCTACTTATATTGGTGACTTCTTTGCTCCGAAAATCAGAACAGCTGTTAATGGTGATGCATGTGCCGAAGATGCAAGTTGTATTCCGTACGAAGTGTTCACCTATCAGGGTGTAACTCCGGCAATGGCCGCAGGACTGCAGGGTACTGCGATTATTCAGAACACGACTAACACCAAAATCTTCAACGCATTTGTAACCGGTAATCTGGGCTTCGGTCTGCCTGCCGGTGACATCACTGTTGTAGGTGGTGTTGAGTGGCGTGATCAGTTCTATGAAAATATTTCTGATACACTTTTTGAGGAAGGCTCTCTGCTGGGTCAGGGTGGTCCAACTCCGAGTATTAAAGGTGGCTATAGCGTAAAAGAAATCTTTGGCGAAGCCGACATTCCTCTTCTGTCTGACGCACCTGCTGCCCAGGCTCTGTCTCTTGGTCTGGCTTACCGCTATTCTGACTACTCTACATTGGGTAGTACCAGCACTTATCGTGCCGGTATTGATTGGCAGATCGTTGATATGTTCCGCATCCGTACCGGCTACAACCGTGCGGTTCGTGCGCCAGGCATCAATGAGCTGTTCTCTTCACAGAGTCTCGGTTTGTGGGCTGGTCAGGATTTGTGTTCTAACGAAATTGGCGAAACTCCCGTATACACTGCTGCGCAGTGTGCCAACACTGGTGTAAGTTCTTCACAGTACGGCAACATTTCACCTAGCCCGGCGAGCCAGTACAACGGCTTCTTTGGTGGTAACCCTAATCTGGACGTAGAAACTGCTGACACTTTGACTTTTGGTGTCGTTGTTAACGCGACCGATACCATGCAGTTCTCTGTGGATTACTGGGATATCAAGATCCAGGACACCATTGGTGGAATCAGCCCTGAAGTTACTATCGAGCAGTGCGCTCTGTACGGCACGCTTTGTGGGAACATCCAGCGAGCTGGTAACGGCAGCTTGTGGCAGGGCGATCAAGGTTTCGTTGTGGCAACCCAAATAAACCTGGGTGAGCAGCACTGGGAAGGCATCGACGTTGCATGGAACTGGGGTCTTGACACCGGAGTCGGTAACTTTGACTTTGATTTCCTCGGTACTTACATGCTGACCAAGGAAACCACTCCGCTGCCAGACGTACCAACATCTACATACGATTGTGTTGGTCTGGTCAACGGTTCTTGCTTCGCTTCACCAGAATGGCGTCACGTAGCTTCAGTTGGTTACGACATGAACAGCTGGTGGTCGGTTACTGCAAGATGGCGTTTCTATGACACAGTTAAATACGATGGCAGCACTGATGTGATTGCCAACACCGGTATAGGCTTGTCTGCTCAGAGCTACCTCGATTTAAACGCGTCATTCCGCTTCATGGAAAATCATGACGTTACTATCGGCGTAAACAACGTGCTGGACGAAGAGCCACCAATGGTTGGCGGTACGCTTGCCAGCAACGCGAATACTGTTGCAGGCTTCTACGACACACTGGGTCGTTACTTGTACGGTAACGTTACTCTGCGTTGGTAAGAAGCGCTTAGATTTATCTAAGTTGTTAAGTAGTACGAAAGCGGGCCGCAAGGCCCGCTTTTTTTTACCCCAAAAAAGCATTATGCTCATTTCACCAGGCAAAAAGACTCCCAGTACCTTATGAACAGCAATCAAATGATGCAATCGGCCGCAAACGCCGTCCGCCAGGGTCAGCATCAACAAGCCGAACGATTACTCATTGAAGTCCTTAAAGAGCAGCCTGGGTTGCTTCAAGCGCGCTGGCTGTTGGTACAGGCTTACGAGGGGTTGCAACAGAATTCACATGCATCCGATCAAATTGACATTATGCTGGCAAGCCTCATGGGTGACCTGCCCGCTATCAACCAGTTGGCTGCGCATGTTCTGCAACAGGGATACCCGTTGGATGCAGTATTACGCGCTTTCTCCGGCTACCTGGCCACCCACCCGGGATCTGCCGATGCTATTTTCAATTATGCCTATCACCTGGCCAAAGACGGCCAGTTTGAAAAGGCGGTCAAAAATTACGCGCAAGCATTGAAACTCGGTATTGCCCAACCCGAGGAAGTGCATTTGAATATCGCCAATGTCTATATGGATCATTTGCACAATAATCGTAAGGCCCGCGCACATCTTCAGGAGGCCCTGGCACTTAACCCCCGCTACGCCAACGCCTGGTTCAATCTGGGCAACCTGGCAGAACAACGCGGGCAACGGGATGAAGCCAAAAGTTCATTTGAGAAATGTCTGCGGTTTGATCCCTTGAACCACACAGCACTGGCACGATTGGCGGACGCACATAAGTTCGACAGTCTTTCAGACCCGTTGTTGGCGAGGCTCAATTCAGCTGCGCATGGCAGCAACAATAGCGATATTCACTTCGCACTGGCAAAGGTATATGAGCAGTGCGATGATTTTGAATCAGCCTGGCAGTATTATTCGAAAGCGAACAAATTGGATGCCATTGCATTTCCACCCTACAACAGACAGGCGACTGAGAATTATTTCCAGACAATAAAATCCCGCTGTACGACCCAATGGCTTAAACAGTACAAGGGCAAGTCGCACCAAACCGTGTTTATATGCGGCATGTTCCGCACCGGCTCAACTTTGCTGGAACAGATGTTGGCTGCCCACCCGAATTTTTTTCCGGGAGGTGAAAGTGAATTTTTTCCAAGGTTGATTGCGAAACTCTTTCGGCAATACCCTCAAGGACTGGATAGCCTCCGCCCGCCGCAATTACTGGCATGGAAGAAGCAACAAAGGGTTCAATCAAGCCAGGTTGCAGCAGGCACCAGAAGACTGACCGACAAACGGCCGGACAATTTTCTTTATCTGGGTCTGATAAAAGCCGTCTTGCCTTCAGCTAAATTTGTGATTACCCAAAGGGACTGGCGTGATGTTGCCACATCGGTGTTCTGCACCCGCCTCGGACCACAGCAAAATTACGCAACCAATCTTTCTGACATTCGGCACTATCTCGGTTTGCAACAAGACCTGATAGATCATTGGGCTGAGTTGTTCGGACAGGATTTGATGCGATTGGACTATGAGCAACTGGTGACTGACCCCGAACCGACCATCAGCCGTTTGCTCAACAATCTCGGAGAGACATGGGATGAGCGATGTTTGCGGTTTGATCAACTCGACAATACGGTTAAAACGGCGAGTGTCTGGCAGGTCAGAGAGCCATTAAGCACAAAATCAATCGGCCGTTGGAAAAATTATTTTGGACATTTTGAAGAAATATTTGGCGATCAGATTAAAAGCCAGAATAAAGCCCAATAAAAGACCTGGTAAAAAGCCTAGCTGTCAGATTTCTCCATAATCAGATCCAATTTGTGATGATATTTTTGTCTGTCCTGAATCTCAATCGCTCTTTCTTCGGCCTTCCTCATCGACCAGTCCGGCGGAATGACGATTTCCTGATAGCGTGCCTTGCCCATTTTTGAACGCTTCTTCAGCCGTTCCGGTGGAATCATCGTAGGCTAAAAAGAATCTCTCCCCACCGATAATGGCGTAAATCAATTGTGCCAGTTGCTCATTCTGATTGCTGGTGTTCTCGACACGCTCATCCACAAACGCAAGTATTTCCGGGCTCATTTCAAGCATATCCAACGGTGCCACCAGCTGATCCGTGCTTTCGTTTGCCAGCGGGCTGGCATTGAGTAACATATCCAACTGAATGCGGTCAGTACTGTCAACAGGTTTTGACCCTGTTCCAGCACACGAGCAGATCATCGCAAAAGCGATGGCTGCCAGTGCTGTATTTCTTAATCTATTACTTATTCTCATCCTTGTCCGGGTCGGCCGGTTCCACTTCAACGGTACCCAATTCTTCCACTGTCACCCTGGCGTTGCCTCTGGCGGTTTGATCACGTCTGGCGTTGATTTCCTGCAGGCGGATCATCAAATCCGGACTGAAGCGTTTATCTGTAGGTGATTTGCTAATCACCGCGGATGAAGCAGCGGAGAAATTAGTCGATACACTAGTCCCGATGGACTCACCGGGCTGCGAGCCTTGAACCGAGTCCAGTAAAGCTACTTTGCTGTCCGCCATGCTCCCGCCCAGATCACGGCTACTTCCATACAAGTCCGTGATGGTCCAGTCGTCAATGTCTCGCTTGATTCGGCTGGCTGACTGCAGTTCGTCCACTTCCGGACTTTGCAGAAAACGTAGCAGATGCTTTTTCAAGGCTTCATCATTAGCAAAAAATGCGGCATCGCGCTCGTAAAGGCTGGACACCCGGAAGGTACTTTCATCTTTCGCATAGGTTCCCCGGTTGGAGTTGACAAACTCCTCAGCATTATCCTGAAGCGCTTGATAAACATTCGAACCGGAATACGCCACTCTGCGAATATTCGGCCCACCAATAATGCCCTGATACAGGCCATATATAATCAGCGGGTCACTGTTGTAATTATCACGCAAAATGAATTCAATATCATTCAGGCTGAGTGGCACACCAGCTACCGTCAGCACTTTATCATCGAGAATCGACTTACTACCCTCCAGTACTTTCTTCAAATTCCGCTTCGGGTATATTTTGGCGATTTCGTCAATCAAGGTAATGTTGTAAAGATTCAACCAGTAGGCAAGCTGTTCATTGCTCGAAAAGGCGCCCAAAGGCACTTGCTCTGGAACGATCTCAAGGCTCTTTCTTACATTATGCAAAATCGCTGTCGCCTCATCGTTGCCTTCAAATACTTCAAAATAAAAGCGATTACCTTCATTGACCGTCGCCCGTTTAATGGTCTGCTTCATGCGGGTACCGGTTTTCGCGCGGGAAGGCTCGGCCCTTTCACGACTTGATCGACCGGTATTCACCACAGTACTTCTCAACAGGTCATTTACGTCATCGTATTTAATGCTGAAAGTAGAATCGGGATTAGCCCCTTTAAAAGGCTCCGGCACTTCAGTTAGTTTTGCATGAGCGACCATCGAGAATGCCAGCAAAACAAGGCTCGCTGTCGCGGTAGATAAAATACGCTTAATCATAAATACTCCTGTTTATACCCTGAACATCTGACAGCAATCAGGGAGTTAATTTCACCAAAAATGCCAGCTCTTTGCAGCTCAGCGCTTATAGACCTACCACAATGCCCGAAATAAAGAAGGAAAAACACCCGACTTTCAGGCGGGGTCAATATCACAAGGCACTGTCATTCTGGGCTGTTCGCTATCAAATTCATAGGTTCCATGCCAAAAATAACTGGGGAAGAACACACACTTCCCGACCTCGGGCTTGATAGCACGAGCCACATTATCACGTTCGCCCAACTGCAGGGACGTCTCACCAAAGCGTATCCAGCCTGCGCGACTTCCGGCGGATTCCTCTCCCAGCGGTGGCAGCGATATGTAATTACAACAAGACAACCAGCCATAAGGGTGAACATGGTTGCTGTGATAGCCGCCAGTCTTCAATTTGATTGACCAACTGCCAGTAAATCTGGTGGCCGCAGAACTGTTGGCCATAGATCTGTTGAATTGGCCAAGTCGCGAATAAAAGGGATGGCTGGAATCCGCTTGCAAACCGCCAAGATATTCTTTTAATACCGCTTCAACAGACTGGCGAATGCCGACAATCAGCGGGTTTGTTTTGTTGAACAGCATGCCGAGCGACTGGGTACCATTACGAACGCTCTGATCCAGTGGCTGGCGCCTGGATGTATGCAAGGTATTGAGGTAGGCAGCCAGTTCCGACATAAATACCGGCAGGCTTTCAAAGCCTTCAGGCGTCGGCAATTCATATTCCTTGAGCAAACTATCGTAGTCGTTCAACCAGTCGTGCCGGGCATCATCGGTCAAACGCCACAACAAACCCCGATACGCCCATACTTCCTGATTGTGTGGTTCGACAGCCAAAGCATGTGAAAGATAGTTCGCCGCCTCTGCATAGTTTTCTGTTTTGATGTCGAGATCAGAAATGCTGGTCAGAAAATTCACATTGTCCGGCTCGGACCGCAGCGCCTCTTTCATCAATTCTTCAGCGGTATCAAAATTGCCTTGCTTCAGTTCCTGTACAGCCAGCCCCTGAATCAGGTAAGGATCGCGCCCGACACGCTTCACAGCCTCTTTCAATACATCAATCGCAGCCATTTCTTCACCCGCGGAAATATGGGCTGCGGCAAGATTATGATACAAGTTACCGAGCGCGGGTTTTTTTTCAATCGCCTGACGGTAGGATTCCAAAAACCGCGGATCTTCCTGCTGCCACAACAGGTTATTCAGGGAACGATGCGCCTCGACCATCTCAGGCTTTTTGGCTAACGCCATCTCGAATTGACTGATCGCAGACTCGAACGCATCATTCTCATAGTGTAACAGTCCCATTTCATAGTGAATGCTGGCGGGGTCACCGGAAGCAGTCAACTGGGACTCGAGAAATTTTAAGGCGGCGGTCTCATCGGTTTGCTGCAGGATTTTTGCTTCTGCGATGACACCGCGGACATCACTTGCATACTGTTTGCGAACAACGTTGGTCAACGCCAGCGCCTGTTGCGCCTGCCCGCTGGCTTGAAAGGCCTTGATCAACGTCAGGTCTGCATTGATTTTGGCGCCGGCGACGCGAGCTTTCTGCAGATAGAAAATCGCTTTTTCATGCCGGCCTTGCTCCAGCGCCATTTTGCCGCGGTTGAACCAGGCATCCGCCAGCTTCGGCATCAGGGTAACCGCACGATCATAGGCGGCATCAGCTTCTGTAAATCGCCGTGATTGCTGAAGCAAATTAGCCAGATTCGAATACACGACCGGTTGTCTCGGGTTGGCCTTCAGGCTGGCGCGGAAGTGCTCCTCCGCCTGAATCAACCTGCCCTGACGCTTACGCACCAGCGCCATCAAATGCTGGGTATCCGGTTGCGTCGGAGCCTCTGCCAATATGGCGCTGCAAACCCCCGAAGCGGTGTCCAGATCACCGCTGTTAAGGGCATTCAGTGCTTGTTGAAAGCGCTGCTCCAGATTCATAAGAGATCCTATCGTCGATGCATTCAGTGTAAACTTCAATACTGAACAGTATACAATCTTGCCCCCCCGTTCGGGCTATTTAAACAGTTGGAGCCAAACCGTGAGATTTTTCATCTTAAGTCTAGTTTTGATCAGTATGTCTTTGATCGGCGTTTCAAGTACTCAAGCAGCCGACACACTTAATTTACGCTCTACGATGACAGCCGAAGATTATGCTGCCTCGGGACTCGACAAGTTAAGCGATGCAGAACGTGCCAACCTCAGCGAATGGATTCAGCGCTACCGTGATGGTGCACTCAATGCGCCTCCATCCCCTGAGCAAAAAGCCGAGCAAAAGGTAGAAGAAGAGAAAGAGTTCGTTGGCATCCTCGCCAATGTGATTCCGAAGTTCACCGGCTGGTCTGGCAAAACGATCTTCCAGCTCGACAACGGCCAAATCTGGAAACAACGTATCGGTGGCAATGATATGCGCTACAGTGGCGACGACTACCGTGTAACCATCACTAAAAACTGGATTGGAAAATACAGCATGAAACACGTGGAAACCGGACGCTCAGTGCCGGTTCAACGCATCAAATGAACCCACTCGAAGTCGCAAATAAAGGTATGAACCTGCTGGCCCAGGGGCATGTAAAGCAAGCCGCCGCTATCGCCGAACAATTGTTGCTGGATGCTGAAGATTCAGCGCCAGTACACTATTTTGCCTGTGAAGTCGCATTGGCGAAGCGGGCTACAGATGAAGCTCTCGGCCATATCTCCCAGGCAGTAGAGCTTGAAAGTGAAGAACCTGCTTTATTGTTCCGAAAAGCTCAGGTTGAAGCGTTGTTGCGCCAGGGCTTAAAGGCACAAAAAACCGCCCGGACCGCGGCTAAACTGGATGAGAAGAACCTTCCAGCGCAAATGGAAGCGGCCCGCATCTTCAGCGAAAGTGGCAATCAAAGTGGCGCCGAAGCGTTTCTCCGGCTCTCTCTTGATGTTGCCCCTGCCAACCCGCACGTTCTTTATGAATTAGCAAAAGTGCAGTTTTATCAAGGAAAAATGAAAGCGGCAGAACAATCCATTGCCAAGTTTATCGACCTCGATATTGCCGTTAAAGGGCCGTTGTTGTTGTTGAGATCGCGAATGCAGAAACAAACCCCGGATCACAATCATGTGGACGCACTGAAACTCTATTTGAGTGAAGAGCGCCCGGATGATGATGCGGTCAATGGCTATTTTGCTCTGGCGAAAGAACTTGAGGATCTTGGTGAGTTCACGGCGTCCTTTGAAGCGCTCAAATCCGGTGCTGACATTCAGCGCAAGCGACTGAATTTTGACCTGGGTGCTGAACTGACCAATATGCGCGATATTACTGCTACTTTTCAGGCGGATGCCTTTGCCAGTATAGTGGACTCTGATGCAACCCAATCACCGATCTTTATCGTTGGCATGCCACGGACAGGAACTACGCTGGTTGAGCATATTCTGACCCGCCACAAAGGCGTTAAGTCGGTGGGTGAAAGTAATGATTTCACATTTGCCATGGCGTCCGTCATTGACGAGCACATCCTGGCACACCGTGGCGAGGGCTTGACCGCATTGTCTGCTGCACTGCAAGCGGATACTTCTGAAATGGCTCGCCGCTTCATGCGCAGTGTGAAAGGCATGCGTGGTCCGGCAGATCGCTATGTCAATAAAATGCCGGTTAATTTTTTGTATTGTGGTTTGATCAAAAAGGCATTCCCGAATGCCAGAATCATCCATCTCGTCAGAGACCCGATGGACACTTGCTTTGCGGTGTTCAAAACGCTCTTCCATCAGTCCTACTTCTTTTCTTACGATCTGGAAGAACTGGCGGATTACTACGCCGCCTACCGGCAGTTGATGGACCACTGGCACACCTTGATGCCCGGCGCCATTCTGGATGTGCAATACGAGCAACTGGTTGCTGATCCGCAGACGGTTTCCAAACTAATTATAGATTACTGCGACCTGACCTGGAGTAAAGATCTGGTAGATGTAAATACCAAAGCCAGACCTTCTTCAACCGCCAGCGCTGCACAAATCCGTGAACCGATTAATACCAGTTCGGTGGAGAAGTGGCGCAAGTTTGAAACTGAATTGGCCCCATTGGCTGCCAGGCTACGTGATGCTGACTTGCTTGTTTAGCAATCATATGTGATATAATATTCGCAAATAAGCGGTTAATATATCAGGAATGATAGTAATGAAAATTGATCATCTAAGCCCGGATAATGAAATATTGAACGAATTGGGTGCCCGTCTGGCCAGGGTGCGCAAGCAGCAAGGCTATACGCAAGATCGTCTCGCTGAAAAAGCGGGCCTGGGTGTGGCCACTTTGCGCCGCATCGAATACGGCCAGGATAGCCAGCTGGGCTCGTGGCTCAAGCTGCTTAAGGCACTGCACATGGCAGCTGCGATTGACCAACTAATGCCCGAAAACTTCAGTTCTCCCATGGCCGAGGCCAAACGCCAGCGCGGTCGCCGCAAAAAAAATGATGCCGGCATTGTATGGGGCGACGAGAACTCGTGAGCACTGCCACCGTCATTTTGTGGGGCACAACGCTCGGCTATGTCTCCATGGATCACGGCGAACGTTTTGCACGTTTTGAATACGACCCCGCCTTCGCGCAAACGGCAATTGAGGTGGCACCGCTAATGATGCCAGCCAAACCACACTTCATTTACCAGTTTCCCGACTTGCCGGCACGTAGCTTTTACGGCCTGCCCGGCATGCTGGCCGACAGCTTGCCTGATCGCTACGGTAACCGCCTGATTGATGTGTGGTTGGCACAAACCGGCCGCAAGCGAGAAGATTTCAACGCGGTAGACCGGCTCTGTTACAGCGGTGCCAGAGGCATGGGCGCGCTGGAATTCGAACCTTCCACCGGCACCGAAGTGAACCGCGACAAACAGCTGGAAGTCGACCAACTGGTAGAACTGGCCTCAATGGCCTTTGCCAGCAAGGAAGCGCTGGATACACATTTTACCGACCAACACGGCGAACAGGCCATCAAGGATATTCTGGCGGTTGGCACTTCAGCCGGTGGTGCACGCGCCAAGGCAGTGATTGCCTTTAACCCTGATAACGGGGAGGTTCGGTCAGGCCAGATGGCGTTGCCAATGGGTTTTGGGCCCTGGCTGATCAAATTTGATGGTGTGGAGTTCAATGGCGATTGGGGTGTTGCGGACCCGGCCGGCTACGGCCTGCTGGAGTACAGCTACTACCTCACGGCGCTCAAATGCGGCATCAACATGATGCCAAGCCGGATTTTCTCTGAAAACGGTCGCAACCACTTCATGACCAAACGCTTCGATCGCGACGAGCACGGCGGCAAAAAGTTTGTCCAGACCCTCGGCGCAGTTGCGCATTTCGATTATTGGGAAAGCGGCTACTATTCCTATGAGCAGGTTTTTATGAGCATGAAGCAGTTGCAGGTGCCACAAACTGCCATCGAGCAACAGTTCAGGCGCACGCTTTTCAATCTGGTGGGCTGCAATCAGGACGACCACGTTAAAAATATTTCTTTCATTATGGACCGTGCCGGTCAATGGGATTTATCACCGGCATACGATGTATGCCACGCAGAAGGCAGCGAATTTACCCGCGCACACCAGCTCAGTATCAACGGCAAAACCAACAACTTTGTGTTGCAGGATTTAAAACTGCTGGCAGATTATGCGGGCCTGCCGCGAGGGCGCGAAAAGCTTATCCTGGAAGAGGTTGTAGAGGCATTTTCCAGCTGGCCGCAGGAAGCTGCCTCCATAGGTATTCCCACAGCTTTGAAAGCACACGTTGAACGAACGCTCAGAATGAACTGGACGTAGCTCCGGCGCCAGGAAAAACCCACATCCCGACAACTTTCTGATATATACGATATTCCCTGAAGTTATATATTCCCTGAAGTTATGGCGTGATAAGAAACACTTCGTTCACTGTGGCAACACATGGACGTAATCTCGATGCTGTCATTAATAGCGGTATCGGATCATGCTCAACGCGTTACATACACAAAACTCACCATTCAGCGAGCTCCAACTGAACCTGCTCAAGCAGGGGTTCAATGCATTGGACACGACTCAGGCTCAATGGCTAAGCGGCTATCTGGCCGGCCTGCTGGCAGGCTCAGGTGAATCGCTGATCGCGCCACCGGCACCGGTCATAGCAGAAGGCGAAGAACTAACTATTTTGTTTGGCTCTGAAACCGGCAACGGCGAGTCCATCGCCACCGCCTTAGCTGCAAAACTGCAACAGGAGGGCATCGCCACCCGCCTGGAATCGATGGATGGTTTTCGACCGGTCGGTTTGAAAAAATTAAAACACGCAGTATTTGTTATCAGTACTCACGGTGAAGGTGACGTACCCGATGAAGCACTGGATGTACTTGAGTTCCTTGAAAGCGACCGCGCACCCAAACTGGATGGTTTGAAATACCGGGTTCTCGCACTGGGCGATCGCAGCTACACCTTTTTCTGCGCAGCCGGTGTCAAGCTGGACGAGCGCCTGCAAGCATTGGGCGCAACCCGCTTTGGCGATCGCATTGATTGTGATGTCGACTACGATGCAGATGCAGCTTTGTGGAGCGCTGAGGTTCTGGGGTTCGCAAAAAGCGAGCTGAAAGCCAACGATCTATCGGCTAATGCGCAGACCGCCACTGGCGCCCACCTCAGCATCGTACCCAAACAGCCGCGCTGGACCCGTCAACAACCCTACAATGCGGAAGTTCTGCGATTGCAAAAAATCACCGGCAACGACTCGGAAAAGGACGTTTATCACCTGGAACTGTCGCTGGAAGATTCTGGTCTGGAATACCAAGCCGGCGATGCACTCGGCATATGGGCACCCAATGATGCCGCACTGGTCGATGAAATCCTCGCAGGTTTGAAAATCGATACCACGACCAGCGTCAAAATTGACGACACACACTTCAATGTGCAAGAAGCGGTATTAGAGCATCGGGAAATCACCAAATTGACTGCCGACACGGTGACCGAATATGCGGGTAACGGCCAGCAGGAGATTTTACTGAAGCATTTTGAATCGCTTTCAGCGGACCAACAGCGCGATTTTATCGAACAACGCCAATTCGCTGATCTGGTGGCTGAATACCCGACTCAACTTGAAGCACAGGCACTGATTGATTTACTGCGTCCTCTGGGGCCACGTTCCTATTCAATAGCCTCAAGCCAAACGCTGGTGGATGAAGAAGTACATTTGACCGTAGCAACACACTTCAGCGATGCCATTGGCGTGCAAAGACAAGGCGTTGCCAGTCAATTTCTGAATCATCGCATTGGCGAAGGTGGAAAGGTCCGGGTTTTTGCCGAGCCCAATCACCGTTTTCACCTGCCGGAGAATCCCGAAACTCCCATCATCATGATTGCAGCGGGCACCGGCGTTGCGCCTTTCCGTGCCTTTATGCAGGAACTGGAAACCCGCGGCAGCACACCAGACAGCTGGCTGATTTTTGGGAATCCACACCTGCGCAGCGATTTTCTCTACCAGAAAGAGTGGCTGCAGTGGCGTGAAAGCGGATTGCTGAAGCATATCGATACGGCCTTCTCACGTGATCAGGCTGACAAAGTTTACGTCCAACATGTGGTAACTCAACAATCCGAACGCGTCGCTGCATGGCTCGAGCGCGGCGCATCGATCTATATTTGTGGTGCCTTGAGCATGGGTCAGGCAGTGCAGGACGCATTGCAAGATGCTATCGCCAGCCAACAAGGCCTGGATAATGACGCAGCCGTAGCAGCGATGGCTGACTTGCGTCGCAACAAACGTATTCATAAGGATCTCTACTGATGGGAACGCCCATTTCAAGCAAACCGGGTTCAAGCAAACCCAATCCAAGCAGGGCGATTCCTATCAGGGTGATTCCTGACGACCATATTGAAGTGGAACACATCAAGTTGGCCAGCAACTACCTGCGCGGATCGATTGAAGAAGGCATGCGCGATGGTGCAACCGGTACGTTGTCAGAAGATGACACCCAGTTAACCAAATTTCATGGCTTTTACCAGCAGGATGACCGCGATGTTCGTGATGAACGGCGCCGGCAGATGCTGGAGCCTGACCACAGCTTTATGATCCGTGCGCGCGTGGGTGGCGGGGTTTGTTCGCCTGCCCAGTGGTTAGCGCTGGACGAAATTGCCACCCGCTGGACCTCCGGCAGCGTTCGCCTGACCACTCGCCAGACCTTTCAGTATCACGGCGTGCTCAAGCGTAATTTGAAAACCACCCTGGCTGAAATGAACAAGGCGCTGGTCGGAACCATTGCAGCCTGTGGCGACGTCAATCGAAACGTGATGTGCACACCATTGCCGGAAGCTTCCGCAGCGCACCGCGCGGTATTCGCCGATGCCATGTCACTGAATGATCATCTGATTCCGGCAACCACTGCCTATAACGAAATCTGGCTGGACCAGAAAAAGGTTGTGTCATTGCCAGCTGACGAAGTGGTCGAGCCCATCTATGGCGCCACTTACCTGCCGCGCAAGTTCAAAGTCGGCTTTGCCATTCCGCCACAAAATGACATCGATGTGTTTGCCAATGATCTCGGCTTTATCGCCATCATCGACAACGCCAATGAAGAAGAAGCCAACACCGAAAAAAATGGCTTGCTCGGTTACAACATCACCGTGGGCGGCGGCATGGGTGCCACCCATAACGACCCGGCCACCTTCCCGAGAGTCGCAGATGTCATCGGATTTTGCCGCCCGGACCAGGTCAACGCGGTGGCCGAGAAAGTGGTTACGATCCAACGCGATTTTGGCGACAGGACCAACCGCAAACATGCACGCTTCAAGTACACCATTGCTGATCGCGGCATAGATTGGTTTATAAATGAGCTGGAAAGCCGGCTCGGTTTTGAACTGGAGCCCGCGCGCGATTTCGAGTTTACCGACAATGGCGACCGCTATGGCTGGCAACAGGCAGATGACGGTCTATGGCATTTGGGCCTGTTTATAGAAAACGGTCGCATCATCGACAGCGGTGATATCCAGTATTTAACCGGCTTTCGCGAAATTGCACGTATTCATACCGGCGAGTTCCGCATGACCGGCAATCAGAACATCATCATTTCCAATGTGGAATCCAGCCAGCGTGCTGCCATTGATGCATTGGTAGAACAATATGGTCTCGATGGCTATCAGCGCGGCTCAAAGCTGCGTCTGAATGCCATGGCCTGTGTCGCATTTCCCACCTGTGGACTGGCGATGGCGGAAAGCGAACGCTACCTGCCTGATCTGTTGGGTAAAATTGATGTTCTGCTGGCCGGGCACGGTCTGAGTGAGCAAGCAATCACCATCAGGATGACCGGCTGCCCGAATGGTTGCGCGCGGCCCTATTTGGCGGAAATCGGCTTGGTTGGTAAGGCGCCCGGACGCTACAACCTGCATTTGGGTGCTGCTTTCAATGGCACCAGGTTGAATCAAGTGGCGCACGAGAATGTCGATGAGACTGGTATTCTGAAATACCTGGATGGCTATTTCGCAGACTACTCGCAAAACAAACAAGCGGATGAATCTTTCGGCGACTTCATTAACAGGACAATTCAATGACCGGGCCGGCACTCAAGCTTTGCGTACCTTCTCCGGGGCGACAGTGGTCTGAATCCCAACTGGCGGTAGTCAATCCGTGTCTGGAAAAAATGTCAGCACAGGAAAGGGTCCAATGGGCTTTGGATTATCTACCGACCAGCGCCATTATGACTTCCAGTTTCGGCGCTCAATCTGCCGTCCTGTTGCACTTAATTACGCAAATTGTGCCGGATTTACCTGTTGTGCTGCTGGATACGGGCTACCTGTTTCCTGAAACCTACCATTTTGTTGATCAGCTGAAGCGGCAACTGAAACTCAACATCCACGTTTATCGTTCAGAGCACACTGCAGCCTGGCAGGAAGCCCGTTACGGCAAACTCTGGGAACAGAATGTCGAAGGACTTGAACGCTACAACCAGATCAATAAGGTCGAGCCGATGCAAAAAGCGTTGCGGGATTTGCAAGCCGGCACCTGGTTCAGCGGTTTAAGAAGAAGCCAATCAAGAAGCCGCGAAGATACCAAAGTGCTGCAAACGCACGACCATACCATCAAGGTTCAGCCACTGGTTGACTGGTCTGATCGTGATATACATTTCTATCTGAAAGACCACAACCTGCCGTATCACCCATTGTGGGAACAAGGCTATGTCTCAATCGGGGACAAGCATACTTCCCGACCGGTTACCTTGGGCGAGAGCGCAGAGGGCACCCGCTTTTTTGGTCTGGTACGTGAGTGCGGACTGCACCAGCCGGAACGCTACCAATCGAGCAACACCTGACGAAACAAGGGTTGGCGCTCCGGCGCTAACTGTCCGGGGTAAGCTGTCCGGGGTAAGCGGCTATAGGCTTAGCGATCAGAGGTTAAAGCCACCGCAACACTCTGCGAATTTCAAACCAAACGTCGGGTGACGTTGTACAGGCCGGACTTTCGGCAACGGGATCACATTGCTACGTACTCTGGCAGGATCATCTTCAGCCAAACCCGCATTATCAATCCCAAGTGCAATTCGCTCGCGGTTAATTCCGGGCACCATCAATTTCAGAAATTCATACATGTGATCACTTAAAAAGCGATCTTTGCGAAACCCGACCCAGGTCGTCAGTGTGGGGAACAAACCGTGCACCTGAATCGATACCAGGTCGCTATCCGCGCGCTCTTCATATGCCATGCAGGCAACAATGCCGATGCCCATTCCTTTGCGCACAAAATTCTTTATTACATCCGGATCCTGAGCGGTAAAAACCACGTTCGGCTCCACACCTTCGCGTTCAAATACTTTGCCCAACGACGACTCATCAGAAAAGCTGTAGGTATAGGAAATAATCGGATAGCGTGCAATGTCTTCCAGCGAAGGGTTGCTGATACGGGTCAAGGGATGGTCTTTTGGCACAACCACGATGCGCTCCCAGCTATACATCGGGAAAGTCACCAGATTCTCAAACAATGCGCTGTCGCCCGAGGCAATCGCAAAGTCCGCTTCACGGCCCAGCACCTGTTCAGAAATCTGCTCCGATGTGCCCTGATGCAGGCGTAACGCTGTGCTGGAATATTGCTGTTGAAACGCGTGCAACATGTCAGGCAGAACATAACGTGCCTGCGTTGGCGTGGTAGCGATGGTCAGTTCACCCGGTTTGTGCCCTGCCAACTCGCTGGCCAATTGCTTGATATTTTCGGCCTCGGCTAACAATCTTCTGGTTCGCTCCACAACCTGAACACCTGCGCTGGTAAGGCCGGCCAGACTTTTTCCCTTTCTCTCAAACAGCTGTATGGACAGCTCGTCCTCCAGTAGCTTGATCTGTTTACTCACCCCCGGCTGGGAAGTGAATAGAGCCTCAGCAGCAGTGGTGATATTCAATCCATTGTCCACTATGGCTATCAGGTATTTCAGTTGTTGCAGCTTCATCGTAATGTTCCGTTGTTCTAGCTAATTGCTATCTACATTCGATCTTTTGGCCGTTTCAATTCACTTGGGCCCATAAGCCGCACCGCACACAGCCCAGGCTGGCCTCTCGACCGGTTCCCGGTCTCACCTTCTCCTATGCACAAAAAACCCGCCTCTCGGGCGGGTGTTTTAAAGTCATTCTGCTAAAGACAGATGCGCTAAAACACTCGCCCGGGAGGCGACATACACATGCACATACAGACTTTAGCTTGAACTCGGATTATAAAGTTGACCTCTTAACAGATGCTTTAAGCATAGGATAATACTTGATATTAAACAAGCTCTTATTTTCCTGCCTCAACCTTCGTGTAAAAACGCAGCATGCTTGGGCGCCCGTTTAGTCTGACTCCATTCTTCAATCATTTCCGGAGCGACCTTGTTGAGCTTCTCTAGCACACCGGGACGAGCCACGTTCGCCACCAACTCCAAGCGATGGCCATTGGGATCAAAAAAGTAGATAGATTTGAAAATATGGTGGTCGGTCGGACCAATGACATCGACCCCGCAAGCGGCGATATGCTCTTTTGCTTGCAGCAACGTATCCATATCCTCAACTTCAAGCGCAATGTGCTGCACCCATTTCGGGGTGTTTTCGTCACGTCCCATCAAAGGTGAGTTGGGTATCTCAAAAAACGCCAGCACATTACCCATACCGGCATCCAGAAAAATGTGCATATACGGATCAGGTGCGCCGGTGCTTGGGACCGTATCTTCAGCAATCGCCAGTACCAGATCCATATCCAGCACTTGCTTGTAAAAATCGACGGTTTTTTTGGCGTCTATGCAACGGTACGCCACATGATGAATTCTTTTAACTTTCATGTCCTGCCTCCTGAACGAACAACTCAGTTTAGATCATCACCATTGGATATGACAGCTTGCTGCCGGGCTACGAGCTCTGATTAGTAGCGCTCAGGGAGATTTTTCGGCATCGAACATTTCCCTTATCCGGTCTTTCGGGATTGCATAGCTGCGATTGTTATCCACCCCAACTTGATCCGAGGCTGCGACCATCGCGTTGATAATAGCCTCTTCAGTGGCCTGTGCGGTGGCAGCGAACAAAGGGTTCATATCCGGAAGCATGCGCAATTCGTTAATGTCTTTGCCCCAGTACGCGGTCATGGGATTAGCACTGGAAAAGGCCAGGAATATGTCGCCGGAACCGCTATGCCCGTTGCTGCCGACACGACCCAAGCCGAGCGTTGCGCGGCGCGCCAGACGTTTTAATTGGGTAGGAATCAGAGGTGCATCCGTCGCGATAATCACGATGATGGAATTACCTGCCAGTTCCGGCTCACCGCCGTAGCCTCTTTGCAGGTCAGTGAGCATTTGTCCAACAGGTTTGCCGGCAATACGCAATTCAGAGCGAGAGCCAAAATTGGATTGCACCAACACACCCAGGACAAACGATCCCCATGGCGTTTCCACAACTCGCGAGGACGTGCCAATGCCGCCTGAAAAATCAAAAGTAGTCATACCCGTACCGCCACCGACATTGCCTTCTGCCACCGGTCCACCGCTGGCTTTATCCAGTGCTGCAAATACAGCAGGCTGCTGTACGTGTTGCCCGTAAATATCATTCAGAAAACCATCCCAGGTTTCTGCCACCAAAGGTAATCCGCGTGAATACAGCTCATCTTCCAGCTGCACATGCTGGCGGTTCCATTCGATGACCGCTTGGGAAACCGCACCTATGCTCAGGGTATTGGTCAGCAGAATCGGGCCATGCAATTCCCCGAATTCGTCCACAAAGCGACTGCCGGTCATTTCGCCATCGCCGTTAAAGGTGAAGTGAGCAGCGGCGACGCCTTCCATGCGTACTTTCCCCAATGGGAATATGGCGGTAACGCCTGTGCGTACCGGACCCTCGCCTACTATTAATTTGCCTTCACCGCGTATCAACGTGGTATGGCCAACCTCAACACCGGTGACGTCTGTGATTGAATTCAAAGGACCCGGGGTACCCTCAAATGGAATACCCAGATCTCGCGCCCGCGTTGCATCAGAGGCCAGCAGTGGGCTGCTGACCAGAGCAAAGACCAAAAAGAACCGACTGAAAAAACCTGGGCAGACCATCAAGTGTTTGAACATGTTTTGCTTTCCTTGAAATGTTTAGTTGTGAGTTTGAGGTTGGCGATACATAGCTTGTTCGTTTTCAAGCCATAATACCTCCAATTCCTCTTTTGGAAGTCCATAAATCTCTTCAAGACGTTCCGGTGCGATGATTAATTGTTGTAAATCATCAAAGCCATAGGTTTCAATAAGGAATTCTACAATCGCTGCGGAAATTGGGTAACCTCGCATATCTCCAAATTCAGATGTATTGGCTATCTCTATTTCATTCCACGTTGGGAGTTTATTCATTAACGAGTCGGAATGGATTATGTCACGATCTGCTTGAGTTAATTGTTGGGCCTCATAATACGCATAGCCCTCGTTGAGCCAATTTGACAGGCCTAACAGCCCCTGTTTTCTAATATTGAGAACAACGGTATGCGTAAGTTCGTGCACTATTGCTTTCATTAGTGATTCGTAGGAATGCTCACTACCAGGGTTTAGTGGGCTTACCATTTTCAGTTCATTTTTACTGGCCGCTCCCACCACCCAATCAGGGGCGTCAGGATAGTTAATAGCGCTATGAAATGATTGTAATTCAGGGTAAATAAAGACATCAATTTTTGAATCAAAGCTGGTCTGCATCGCGCTTGTCAAACGGGAATAATTGCTTTCAAGAGTTTTCGATAGGTTTTCCAGTACTTTCGTATCTTCTTTTTTTGAATAAAAATTAAAATTTTCACTCGAGAAGTGCAAACTTAAATCCGACGTGTTTTCATGTTTGAAATCAGCATAGTCAATTTCTTTGGTCAATGGCTCAAGAATAAGGGGATATGAGCTTGGGCCTTCTTTCCATACACCCTTAATAATCTGTTTGTCTTTGTCCAACTCCCCCTTATAACTGGCTTGGGCAGCAGCAATTTCCAAAAATATGGAATCTTGTAGAATTTGCACCGTGCTTAAAACGATGCCTTGAACTCCCTTACTCGGGACGCCCAGAGTGCCGGCAAGTTGTCCGGAACTATCCTTAAAAATATAGAAAACGAGTTCCGGGTTTGCGTCTCCCATTTTTATTTTTCCAATCCAGACACTCGACGTAACTGAATTGATCGTTTCCTGGCTCAATACAGTTGTTGGAAGGATACATAGGAGAAGAATCAAGAATTTGAATTTCATATAGGGTTCCTTTTTTAATAGGACGATTCTAATCCGATATTAGTTACTTTTTGGTCGTGTACTGCCAGCCAGCATGCCGCCCACCATCGGCGGCCTGCTGATATCGACCGTCGTGACACTTTTTATTGTTCCAGCACTTTATACGCTGTTGCCTCGTGAGAAACGAGCTGAACACTCACATCTACCAGCAACGATTTGAAAGCTGAGAACTCTGCGCATTTTTGGCTATAGCCAATCTGCCAGTTTGGCTATAGACACTTTGCCATTCTGGCTAAATTTCTGCTTTGGCAGCAAATCTCAATAGTACAAACACCCGCACATGGGCATGATCACTGCTCGCGATTTTGGTAGATCTTGCAGGTGATAATTCGTCAAAAATCAGGGTATCGCCTAATGTGTTTAGTTATTAAATCTATGTTAAATTAGCAGCCGAGACCAGCTGGATCTGCGGACCCGGGAAAACTATCTCCAGCCCAACTACCATGAGAGTGCCTGATTAATGCCTGTGATGCGATGTCTATTATCACCCCTATTGTTGGCCATGCTGCTTTTGCCTTATATGGAAGTAGTGCAGCTTTGAGTTCACCGACACGCCTGGGCATGCCCGTGGCGTTTGAATACACATACTGACCGTCTTCAAAAACCAACACACGCTCAACGGTGTCTGCGGGCTCCACATCCATCGCCCAACCGAACAATTCTATGGTTCCCCCGTCGAGCTTCGCATATTCGAGACTGCCTTTGATCTTACCGGCCTCGATGGACATTTCTCCGTTGACACCAACTATCCTGTTTTCTTCAAGCACCCAGATTGGTAAGCCATCTGCACCCGGGCTGAGGGAAAGTTGCCGGGGCTCTGCTAATAACTTCAGTTTTCCGTTTCCATTAAGGGAACAAAACCATCGTCCGCATCAATTATCTTGTAGCGCTCGGGTGAGCTCAAACTGATTTGCAGGCCTTCGACCTCGCGGTTAACATGTGACTCGAGACTGACACCGGCCAAATCGGAGTAATCACCAATTTTGTACAGCCCGTCCTGGCCACTGGTACTGTTGAAAATTTGTTGTTTCCACTGCAAAGTTTCATATTTTGCTTCGCCATCAGCATTGCCCATGTACTGCAGAAACTTATCGTATGCATAGAATGCCTGCTTTTCCGGTCTCAGCGGTTCTGCGCCGAGCAATGATCGCCCATCCATGGCCGGCCCGGCTTTAACAGCCAGAACATCTGCAATGGTTGGCAGGATATCAATGGTCTCCACATTTTCATCAGATATTTCCCCTTCGATTTGGTGCGGATACTTAATGCATAAGGGCGCGGGTAGAACATCACTTGCAAGATTGCTCAGCGGTGGTGCATCCCGGCGCTTGCTGCTGGGACGAAATGAAACGCCGTGATCGGCGGTGATGACTATCATCGCTTCGTCATAGATACCAATCGCTTTCAAATGCTCGACCAGTTCGCCGACAAGCAAATCAGCCGCCGAGGCTTGTAACAAAAACCGCTGGTATGCCTGGGTAATTAACCATTCGTTCTCACCCCATTGGTCTGTGGAGAAATCAAGACCGGGCAATTCCCATTCACCCTGGTATCGGCTACCCGATGGCAGATACTGGTAGGGCATATGCGGGAAGTTGGTATGTACAAGATGTAATCCGGGCGGATTGGTCTTGCTGATGGAGTCAACAAATTATCTGAACTGCGTCAAGCGACCGATATAGTTATGATTGCCGGCACAGTCAGTTTGGTGGCGGCGGCAACGGTTGTAGCGTTTCTATACCAACTTGCGTTCTCAGACAGTTAAACTTGTTGTATGCAAATGAAGCACCAATGATTCCTGCCAAGGCCAGAACCAAATTCTCACCAGGTCCGAGTCTGCTCATCACCGGCAAGGAAATGATTGCCATTAACAAGGCGACCATGGTCAAGTGAACAAGTAGTAGAACGCGTTTGGAAATCATGGCAAGCAGCGCATAAACGCCAGCCATTATGATGCTCAAGCCAAACACCAAGACCAATGCCAATATTACAAGGTCGACAGATTGTGACCCCCTGGCAACAAAAAATCCGGCATTCTCGCCCAGCAATTCAAAAACCGGCTGAGCAATTGCAAAGCCACTCAAAGCAAATATGTGTAATAGATACGATTTAAGATCGGTTTGTTGTCGCATCAATGGCTTCCAAACTCCTCTCAATTAGTTCCAGACTGCTGATCGCACGGGAAACGTTGCATCGGCTGCATGCTCAAAGGTTGGTGTAACACATCCCATAACCTCAAACTACCTTAACCAGACGCATTAAGGTATGATTTTTAATCAAAAGAATCGAACAAAAAGGTGCAAAGTAAATTGGCTGTGACAGACGACAACAACACGCCACTTACAGACATGGCCAGCGGTGACTTCTGGTCCGTCTGGTTGAGTGAAATCAGCTTATGGGTCAATCAATATCTTCTATCGCGTGAAACCTTAATAGAAATCGGTCTGATTATTATCGCGGCATCCATTGCCTGGCCGGTTTCGCTTTTTGTTCGCAGGGGCATTCAAACACAGGCCGAAAAATACGTTCGATTTGCTTTGTTGCGCAGACTCTGGGCAGTGCTTGGGAAGATCTCATTTCATATCGTTTGGCTGAGTATTCAATTGATCTTTGTCGCTGTCATGAGCTATCTGGCGTATCGACACGCGGCGCTGGTCATTACATCCAATCTCCTGACGGCATGGATTGTGATCAGTGTGGTCACCGTTTTTGTGACCAATCCACTTCTGAAGCTAATCATCTCAATAAGCGCATGGATCGTTGCTGCACTTAACATCGTTGGCTTGCTGGATAAAACAATTGCTTTGTTGGATGGTGCGGCATTCACACTGGGCCAGGTCAACATTTCGCTATTGACGATCGTTCAAGGGCTGATTGCATTGGCTGTGCTTTTATGGATCACAGCGATTGCAGGGCAAATCATCGAGGGACGAATAAAATCATCGCCAAATCTGACGCCTTCTATAAAGGTATTGTCAGCCAAACTGCTGCGAATTGTGCTGGCGATAGTGGCCTTTGTTTTTGCGCTGCAGATTGTTGGTATAAATCTGACTGCGTTTGCTGTTTTTGGTGGTGCAATCGGCGTTGGTCTGGGCTTTGGACTACAGAAAATTTTCGCAAACCTGGTTAGCGGCTTCATCTTATTGCTGGACAAATCCATCAAACCCGGCGACGTTATCGCCATCGCCGACTATTACGGCCGTGTTGATTCTCTTGGCGCGCGCTATGTCTCTGTTCTGACACGTGACGGGATAGAACACTTGATACCAAACGAAGAGCTGATCACGACCCGGGTCGAAAACTGGTCGCACTCACACAATCTTATTCGGGTTAGAAAAACAATCGGAATTCACTATAAATCAGATGTTAGAAAAGCCCAGGCGCTTTGCCTGGAAGCAGCCTCTGAGACGCCCAGAATTCTGAAAGACCCTGCTGCCGTTTGTCATCTGCGGGAGTTCGCCGACAGCTCCGTGAATCTGGAAATTAGATTCTGGATCGACGACCCGATGAACGGCAGGGCAAATGTCGTCAGCGCCCTGCAGCTTGCTATATGGGACAAGTTCCACGCACACGGGATTGAGATTCCTTATCCACAGCGTGATTTGCATTTACACCCTTCCGAGCTCGAATCAGAAAGCGACGACTGAGACTAAATCGCAGCGTCGATGATAAGGTCTAAGCGGTGCTTTCAGCGGCAGTCAAACCATGTATACAGACGCGCATGTCGGTACTGTGAAAATAATAGTCGATAAGTTCACCGGACCGCTTATCAATACACACAATGGTCGCCGGTGAGAAACCGGCAAAAATGTAGTCCGGGGTAATTGAAAGCCCACGCAGGTACAGGGGCTTGGCGGTTGCCTTTCTCTTACTCCCAAAAAATGAAACACCCATTTCTCTAATTGCGCGTGCAGCACTTTTTAGCAGCAGGGATTTGATACCGCGCATCTTCTTGATGTCAATTGCCCTGATTTGTTGACCGCTTTGAAGATCGTACTCGCGTACGACTGTGCGACGGGTATCATTAATATAGACCACACCGGGTTCTTCCATAATCAGGTTGTGCGCGTGCTTCAGGTTTTCATCCTGGATGACGATTGTGCCCCTGCTCAGATTGGCCACCAGATATTTTGAGTGAAACAAGGCGTAAATCTCGCCACGAAACTCACATACGGCGTTCAGGTGCAGGTGCGATGGCCCCCGGAAAGATTTCTGCTCAAGATAATTCAGACGATTGTCGATTGATTTATCAATGACCAGTGGCTCAAGATCAAGGGCTTGCTGGAATTCGGGCATCTCCCGGGGCCAGCAGGATGCTTCCAGCACACCGTCTTGGAGACGATATTTAAGCGCTGCGTCCAGTGTGGTCGAGGTGACCCATATCGATGAACCCTCAAGGTGTGTTTCATGAATGCCCACCATCAGGCCATGGGTTAATTTACGGCGCAAATTCAAGTCACGGTCAAAGATATTCAATGTGTGATAATCCGCCGCGATCACCTCACCGTTATGAATGCGAATACCGCGTACGCCCCGGACATTTCCACGGGCGTTGGGATCATGGTAGAGAGACGGTTCAACCGGCACATTGGGCACTTCCTTAACAATGGTCTTGCTGTCCCAGTCCAGCTTAAACAAGCTGCCACCATCGCTTACAGGTGAGGCCCTCACTACAGTTCCGAAGTAAATGTCCATAAAAGCCGCCCGCTTGTTCAAGTCAACATCGTCAGATAGTTTAGCCGAACTGCGCGTCAACAAAAACCGCCGTGATTGCCTGTAATATGTAGTGATACAATTCCTGCAACGCTCTCACCAGGGAAACTCTGACCATTACCGAATCCAGACAACCATCCCGGCGGTTTTTGTTCTATCTTGAACAAGATTATTCTTTTGCGGTGTTGCGCCCCCTGCAAAAGGCCGCTCTGAAACGCGGCTGTGAGGTGCGCTGGCTGCTGGTTGAAAACGCGTCCGTGGATTTATTGGAACGCGGCGAAATACCCGTATCTGGTATTGCCTCGGCAATTGCATACAACCCTGAGGTTGTGTTTGCCCCTGGTGACCAAATGCCGGGTTTTATTCCGGGTATGAAGGTACAGGTATTTCATGGGCTGAATGAAGACAAGCGCGGCAATGTCTACAAAGAAAGAGGGTTGTTCGATCTTTTTTGCACCGAAGGCCCCATAAGAACGGCAATGCTCAAACCATATGAGAAAAAACACGGCTATTTTCGGATTCGGGAAACCGGATGGCCAAAGTTGGACGCTCTGCTGAAACAACCTGAGCCCAAAACCGCTTATGACCGGCCTCAGATTCTTTTCGCGTCAACATTCACACCGCAATTGTCAGGTGCCGAGGCCCTTTCCCCGGAAATTAAACGCTTATCACAAACCGGTGAGTGGCAATGGCTGGTCACCCTGCATCCAAAAATGGCCAGTAAAACCGTGGACCGGTTTCGTTCACTGGAGTGTGAAAACCTGTCTTATTACGGTACCGGCAACGTGCTGGACTTGCTGCATCGCGCTGATGTGATTGTCAGCGACAACTCTTCAATATTGCAGGAATTTCTGTTACTGAAAAAACCAGTCGTCACCTATAAAAACCGTAACCCGCAAGCGTGCATGATCAATATCACAAAGCCAAGGGCGCTGGAAGCCGCCATCCGCCAGGCCCTGGTACCTGCTGATTCATTGCTCAAGGCGATCGAAGCCTATGGGCCATCTATGACACCCTTCCTCGATGGCGCTTCATCGGAGCGCGTTCTGGATGCTGTTGAAGAAATGATTCAAAGTGGTTGGAAAAATTCAAAGCCAGCCAACCTATGGCGTAACTTCAAAATGCGCCGGCGTCTTCAATACCAAAAGCCACGGCAGGGGAGTTAACCCACGCGGTCAAAACTCATACCCGAACACCTCGATATCCTCGCGAAACCAGTGCGCCACGATCTCCCGGGTTTCATCATCATAATAGCTTTGATAACCGGCCCGCTTACTGGCATTCAGGTGGGGTAGCTCGGCTTCAAAGCCGATGGCTTTTTTTATTCGAATGAAGTCTTCATTGATGGTTTCGAACTTGCCAATAAAGTCGATCGATATGTTGCCTTCATCGTCTTTGAGCCACTCTACCTGTGGTTGAAAGGCCCTGGGGTTATTGTAGTAGAAAAGATCTTTCTCCTGCCCATAGGTCTTTTTTATCCAATCGGAAAACGAGATATTACGTGAGGCCAGTTCTGTCTTGTTTCTCTTACGTCGGTATTCGTAGTGTGAAACCACCTTGTCCCAGGGGTTTCTCACCAGTGTAAACTTATAGGCCGTATTCCACTTAACCTTGCCTATCCTTGCAATGATCTCCTTTGCTGTCTGGTGGTGCTTTATCGGCAATCCAATGGCGTTTCCTATGCTGGTTCCGGCAGTTTTGTTGATATGTATAAATATGTACGAACCATTGCTACCCTGCCGCAACGGCGCGGGCTTAATATGCAGTACTTTGCTTAACCATCTTTTCAGGTTTGAGCCGTTATTCATTCAAGTAATCTCATGTATCTTCGCTAGCTTCGTGCCTGCCAGTATCGCGTTATATAACCGCTGCGTAAATGATTCGTCTTACACGCTTATTCGTCATATAATCCTACCTGGATTCAAAACCTTATATGCACAGGCTGTGCAACAGGGTTCCTTTAATTTGGCAACTCCCTATGGCAGCACCAATTATTTTATTGGTAACCAAGCTTTAGCCAAACCAGTGCAGAGCCCATACTATGTCCGCTAGCAGCCTCCCCACGCCACATTCTGAACTATTCGATTACCCGAAGTATTGGGCCGAGTGTTACGGTGTGGCGCCGTTTTTGCCCATGAGCCGGGCAGAAATGGACACTTTGGGCTGGGATTCCTGCGATATCATTATTGTCACAGGTGACGCCTATGTCGACCACCCCTCGTTTGGTATGGCCATCGTCGGGCGCCTGTTAGAAGATCAGGGCTTCCGGGTAGGCATCATTGCGCAACCAGACTGGCATTCTGCTGACGCTTTCAAGGCACTTGGCAAGCCAAACCTGTTTTATGGCGTGGCGGCCGGCAACATGGATTCGATGATCAACCGCTACACCGCAGAGCGCAAGACCCGTTCTGACGATGCCTATACGCCCGGCGGAATGGGTGGCAAACGCCCGGACCGTTGCTCTCTGGTGTACAGCCAGCGCTGCAAGGAAGCCTGGCCGGACGTGCCGGTTGTGCTCGGTGGTATCGAGGCTTCATTGCGGCGTATTGCCCACTACGATTACTGGCAGGATAGTGTGCGTCGTTCAATTTTGCTGGATGCCACGGCCGACATTTTGTTGTACGGCAATGCCGAACGTGCGCTCCTGGAGGTAGCTCATCGACTGTCGCGCGGCGAAGATGTTGCGCACATTACCGATGTGCGCGGCACAGCGCTGCTACGTAAAGATACGCCGGACGGCTGGTGGGAGATTGATTCCACCCGCATAGACCGGCCCGGCAAAGTTGATCGGGTGGTAAATCCATACATTAGTCCGAAGGATATGGATGTCAGTGAAAAACAACGCCGGGATGCAGCGATGTATGGAGTGGGTGATCCTCAATCGGCCGAAAAAATGGCGGGTAACCAGGTTAAGCAGTTCACTCCGCACCCGAGTCGTGACCGTGACCGCACCGTCATACGCCTGCCTTCGTTCGAAAAGGTTCGCAATGACGCCGTGCTTTATGCGCATGCCAACCGCGTGCTGCATCTGGAAACCAACCCGGGTAATGCCAGGGCACTGGTACAAAAGCATGACGATGTAGATTTATGGTTAAACGCCCCGCCTATTCCGCTTTCCACCCCAGAAATGGATTATGTCTTTGGAATGCCTTTTGCGCGCGTACCACACCCATCATATGCAGACGCGAAAATCCCTGCTTACGAGATGATCCGTTTCTCGGTCAATATCATGCGTGGCTGTTTCGGTGGTTGCACTTTCTGTTCCATCACCGAGCATGAAGGACGCATCATCCAGAACCGCTCTGAAGAATCCATTCTTAACGAAGTGGAGCAGATACGTGACAAAGTCCCCGGCTTCACTGGCGTCATTTCCGATCTGGGTGGTCCAACCGCCAATATGTATCGCATCGCTTGCAAGAGCCGCAAGATAGAGGCAGCCTGCCGGCTACCAAGCTGTGTTTATCCGGGAATTTGCCCGAATCTGAAAACCGACCATTCAGCCTTAACCCACATGTATCGTGAAACGCGAAAATTAGAGGGTGTAAAAAAGGTTTTGATTGCCTCCGGTCTGCGCTATGACCTGGCGATTAAAGACCCGGAATATGTTAAAGAACTGGTCACCCACCACGTCGGTGGTCAGTTGAAAATTGCCCCGGAACATACCGAAGATGGGCCGCTTTCAAAAATGATGAAGCCGGGAATCGGCAGTTATGATCAGTTCAAAAAGATGTTCGAAAAATATTCAAAAGAGGCGGGCAAGGAGCAGTACCTGATCCCCTACTTCATTGCCGCCCATCCAGGTACCAACGATGAGGACATGCTCAACCTGGCGCTCTGGCTCAAGCGAAATGGTTTCTCCGCCGACCAGGTGCAGGGGTTTTATCCCTCTCCCATGGCCACGGCAACTGCCATGTATCACTCCGGCAAGAATCCCTTGCGCAAGGTGACTTACAAATCAGATGAAGTGGTCAGTGTTAAGAGTCCGGAAAAAAGGAAACTGCACAAGGCGCTGCTTCGGTATCACGATCCGGACAACTGGGAAATGCTACGCATTGCACTCAGAGAAATGGGTAGAGCCGACTTGATCGGTGATGGCGAGTCACACCTCATCCCAACCAAACAACCTGAGCCAGGCCATGGTTATCATGCCTCGCGCAGGAAAAATACCAAGCAGGCCCACCGGCGCCGTACCGGCAAGAAAATTCTCACCCAGCACACCGGCTTACCGCCGCGCGAGGATGGCAGTGGCAAACCATCCAGGGCCCGGAAGAAGCCGCGCACCCCCGACCTGTAACATTAATTCTCGAACCCGTCAGCAAAAATCAGATTCTCAAATTTGACGCCGCCAGGCCAGGTTTCGCTGTCATTCTCTAATTTCATCAGAAAGAAGTCATCATCATTGCCATTGGAACGATATCCCGCAACGAAAATGCCGGCACCATATAATGCATTGGCTCTTGCCGAGCTACGAAACTTGCTGCGGTAATTGATCTTCCCATTTACGCCAAATGTGGTGTCGATTTCATAACCGTCCCCAAAAATAGCACGCTTACGCTTGAATCTTGCCCCGAGAACGCCCGAGTCTCCACTGGACTCTCCGCCCGTCAACACCATGCTGCCGTTATCCTGAACTGCAAATCCATAGGCCTCTTCGGTGTAGCCCAAATCCACAGTACGGAAATAATGGTTCTCGGCGACCAAGCCACAAACCGTACACTTGGCTCCATCGGGTGCCAAAATGAGAATGCCGAAGTCAAGGCCATCAACCAATCCACCTACAGCGATGTGACCCTGGTAAATAAATCCGAGGCCATAACCGATATCAATGAGGGCGCCACTGTTGGTAGCAGTCTGGTGTTCTCCGGCAACTGCTGATCCGACTACGCCGCCATGATCAGCGAGAACGATGCCACCTGTACCGAAACTCGAGTCAAGCGTGCCATTTGAGTTGTAGCGCATCACCAACATGTCTCCGTCATGTGTACCAGCTACCAGAATCTTCCCATCAGCTTGAAGGGCTACCGCGAGCAGTGCTTGTTCGACATCGGCAACCTGATTTAGTAATAAACGGCCATCACCATTAAAGGTGTTATCGATCTCGCCGTCGCTGTTTAAACGTGCAACGGCGTATTGTCTGCCTAGATCTCCTCCCATTGAAGCGCCTCCAACCACAACAATTTTACCGTCGGGGGTGATTTTCACATCGTATGCAGTTTCAGCGTTTCCAAACCCGACTCGCTTCTTGCCGTCTCCAGAAAAAGAATTGTCTAAACTACCATCCTGATTCAATCGAGCAATGCCAAAGTCGGAGTCTGACCCCCCTGAAAACGGATAATCTACTCCTCTGCCTACAAGCACAATTTTTCCATCACTCTGGATGGCCAGAGCATTACCTTCATGGTAACGGGACCCTTGGCGATCCCCAAAACTGACATTTTGCTTACCATCAGCACTGAAACTGGTGTCCAAGCTCCCATTGGTGTTTAATCGTGCTACTCCGAAGCGATTGTCAAAAGATGTATTAAAGCCTTTTTCAAATGCAGCAGTTCCAATGATTACGATTTTTCCATCAGCCTGAATAGCTACATCATTGGCGTAATCCCTCCTGCTATCGAAATCTACTGTAACCAGCCCTCCTATACCGAAAGATGCATCCAGATCACCATTGGCCAAAAATCTAAGGACAGCAAAATCGTTGTTGCTGCCAACGCTGTATTCGCCAACCACCACAAATCGCCCGTCTTGCTGCACTGCGATGCCGCAAGTGAATGGCGAATCGCCGTAATAACCACAGGCGTCATCATCTCCAAGATCAAGGCTTACTTGTCCATTGCTACCAAAACCCGGGTCAGAATCACCATCTTGCCGCAGGCGGCGAATAACTAGATTCGGTCCATTAGACCCAACCACCAGAATTTTGCCATCCGGCAGAAGTTCCATTGCACGTGTAGACATTCCGCCAAGTGAAGCTATTCCTTGGGTACCAAAGCGGCCGAATGAGCTATCGGGGCTACCTGCTGCTGCAAGTCCAGGGGTAGGTATGAGAATCGCTAAAGCAATCATCGTGATCAAAGTTGGCACAACTGAAATTATTGGCTTGTTCATTCGAAACTCCAATGGTTAACACTCATGCAGACTGACAAAGCCAGAATCGCCGGATATAGATATGAGACATGTTGAAGCTACATCAAAGCAGTGTATGCGCCACTGGTAGTTGTAAACATGAAGATTTGATACTATTTTTGTATTAATTCTCTGATAATGAATATTTGCAAAAAGAGAGTGATATCCAGTGAACTTCCAATTTGAGAATATCTGCATCGACACGGATAATTTCAAACTGGAAATTAATGGCAAACCAAGTTCGACTGAACCTCAAGTCTTTGACCTCATTGTTTATCTAATAAACAACAGGCAAAGGCTGGTTTCACGCAAAGAGTTACTCGATACGCTCTGGGCTGGCCGTGAGGTCTCTGACACCTCTCTTAGCAATCACATCAAAAGCGCCAGAAAAGTCCTGGGAGACAACGGACGGCGACAAAAGATCATAAAAACCATGCATGGCAGGGGCTACCAGTTCATTGCAGATATTAACGAGGTCGGCGCAACCTCCCAGCCTGTAGTTAAACCTGTCAGAAGCTATCATCGACGATACCTTATTGCGTTAGTAAGTCTGGCTTTACTGCTTGGGTTTCAACCCTTCAGTTCTCACGTGAACATGAAACGCTTGTTGCGGAACAACCCATCCCCAATATTGCCGTTTTGAATATTGCCGTGTTGCCGTTTGCCAATACCAAGCCAGATGCAGAGACCGATTATTTTGGTTTTGCTATTTCAGACCAGATCATCGGCGAATTGGTTTACCTGAAAAACCTGACGGTTCGGCCTTCCAGTTCAATGCGTAAATATTCCAAACTGATAAACGATCCAGTGGTCGTTGGCAAAGAACTGGGGGTTGATTACGTACTCAGTGGTAATTATTTAAAGTTAGGCAATACCATTCGTTTGAATATTGAGTTGATCGAAGTCATTACCAATCAACTGATCTGGCGCAGCGAACAAATTGAAGTCGATTATCAAAATGCTTTTGAACTGCAGGACATTGTTGCCCGCAGAGTTGTTGACGGTTTAAACGTTGAGTTGGAGGGATCCGGGTTCGAACGAATCAGAAAGGATGTGGCAAGTGACCCGCTTGCTTATGAATATTATTTCAGGAGCATTTCCTATCCTTACAACACAAGTGGGCATCAGCTTGCCATTGAGATGCTTACAAAATCCATCGAACTGGATGCGGGTTATGCACCCGCTTATGTACAGTTGGGCAATCGACTTCGCAGGCTTGGGCAGTTTGGTCTGGTTGGTCTGGTTGGTCTGGTTGATGGCCAGTATTTAGACAGTGAGGAATACTATCTTAAAGCCTTAAGCTTGAACCCCGAGTTAATCGACGCGCTTGCTTATTTGGCTATGTTTTACACTGAAACCAACCGCATTGATGAGGCGGCAAGCCTTGCTCAGCGAATGTACAAAATCAATCCCACTAACGCGAATACGCATTTCACTCTGGGCTATATCTACAGATATGCCGGGATGGTAGACCAAGCAATCCAGGAAATGGAGAAAGCCGTTTCAATCGACTCCAGAAACCCCAAATTTCGATCCTTGATTGGTACTTACTCCGCAGTTGGCCGATATCAAGATGCATTTAATATGCTCAGCTTTTATCCAGAGAGTCCTTTTACTTTAGGCTGGACGGGGTTGATCTATTATCATTTGTCCGAGTTCGAGCTCGCAATAGATTATTTCAATCAAGTTATCGAGATTGATGCCAATGGTCTCTGGGGCCACGTAGCAACATTGCATAAAGCGTATTTACAAGGTGAGCCGGAAAAAGGTTTTACGGCAATTGAGCAACTGGAAGATACCAATGTGGCCGATGGCGAAACTATTTTTTATATTGCCAACTACTATGGACTGCTGGGCGATTCAGTGCGATGTATCCAAACTCTCAAAAATGCAGTGGACGCCGGTTATTTCAACTACCGATTCATTGAGTCCAGCAGTAATTTTGATATGGTGAGAGAAGACCCTGAGTTTATTAAAATATTTGAGACCGCTAAACAAAAACATTTTGCCTTTAAGGAAAAACACTTTAGATACCTGGAAGCTCACTGAGCCTTCACGACTAAGGTTCTTATCCCCAACGTTGGAAACCATCCCACCGGCGTTACAACAAGCCCCGGCGCTTCAATAGTGTCATGTACAGCTTGCGAATCCTCAGGAGCCATATGATTTTCCCGAGATTGCATCATGCGATTGGCAATCGGGCCGGGGCTTTAACCAAACCATAAACAACGTGTTTGCCATACTCATATTTGTGTTGCCTTTTATTTATTGGTTAAACCCACAACTATTTGTCAAAAAATTCCTGCCTCAAGCCCGGCTGCCATGGTCATGCCAAGCTCTTCACACTGGTCCGCGAACCTGTCTTGCCAGGGACCACAGCAGATGAGTGGTGCTTGTACTTGTTTCCAGGCGAGTCCTTTGGTGATGCGTTCGATACTGCTGAGTGCACCGAGACCGTCATTGCCAGCACGTACAAACAGCGCAAATGGCAGAGCTTCGGTTTTCTCAAGGCAGGGGTAGTAAATGCGGTCAAAGAAATCTTTCATTGCACCACTCATATATCCGAAATTCTCGGTGGTGCCCAAAATAATGGCGTCAGCTTCCAAAACTTCATCGGGTCCGGTTTCAAGTGGCTTGCAAAGCCGCACCTGTACACCAGTAATATCCTTATGAGTTGCACCAGTTATCACCGCCCGGGCCAGGCGACTGGTGTTTTCAGATGGCGTGTGAGAAACCACCAAGAGGGTTTTAGTGGTGTGCGTCTGATTTAACTTGGCAGTCATAGCATAGAACTTTAACTTATTTTCTGGTGAGAGGCTGCCAAAGCCCTGTTTGGACGCTTTCAAACGAGTATGATATCAGGCATATGAAAATTACCGCCATCCGTGTTTACCAGATCGACTTGCCATTGGTTGAAGGCCGTTACTCATGGTCAGAGGG
>Ga0209491_10000908_pt1 | contig 59370 bp, 52 predicted proteins | sample BON02_FD_187213 | JGI IMG/M metagenome (GOLD analysis project Ga0209491, IMG submission 187213) | Freshwater microbial communities from Lake Bonney liftoff mats and glacier meltwater in Antarctica - BON-02 (SPAdes) (version 2) | ecosystem: Environmental > Aquatic > Freshwater > Ice > Glacier... | reverse complement strand
CCAAGCCAACTTTGGCCTTGAACTCTGAACTGTGGATCTGACGCTTCTTGACTTGACTCATTTTAGGTAACCCTTTTGATTCAGGGCTACAGCTTAAACTACTGTCTCAAATCCCGGGTCCACTATACCCTGACTGTATTGCGCGCTAAACCCGTGCGCTTTGCGATCTCGCTGATCGATAGTTTGTCGCGCATTCTCATGCGCCTAACCTTGCCTAACATGTCCATGGTGATCATCTCGGTTCCCTGCTTATTAAGTAAGCAGGTACATTGAACACCCTGGTCAATTTTCAGTCGGCACAACCCTCATAAACTGATCAATTTTGGATCGGCGTCAACATGACAGGGGAATCACAACGAAAAAAACGATCAAAAATTGACTGAAACAAAGCTTTACGTTTATAAACAAAACAACCCCGCGTCGCTTCGCTCCGAAGAGATCAGTTTTAAAGAGTTTGAGTGATCAGTTTGCCGTGGAATAGGTGACCAGTTTGCCGTGGAATCAGTGTCCAGTTTGAGCGGAATACGCAATTGATCACCAGGTGGCTACGCTGCTTGGTATGACAAAGGCTCTTGCCCCGATTTTGAGGGTGCGATCAAGTTCCTCTATTGCTAGATCGATATTGTGGGTGTTAAGAATCGCGACGCCACGCAAGCGATTGGGGTTGGTTCTGCTAAAATCTATGATGAAGTCGTTCCAATGACGCATCGTTGGTAGAGCTAAATCATTATTCCATTGCTGCGGCCTGCACGCCTGGGTCAGAAAAGATCAATGAGCGCTTAACACCCATATAATCTAAAGTGCGCAAGCGACCTTCCGGTGTGAGCGCACCAGGAGCTGTTGACCCTTTTTGCTGTCAAACCGTCTGGTCATTCCACTCGGTCGCTTCTTCACCAGTCCAGCGGGCAAGACGCTCAGCTTGTGCAGGCTCTAAGTTTGCTATCATCTCGTACATTGAGTGAAAACGACGCCCCACTTCACCTGCTACGTGTTCGTATGTTTTGGGGGAAGGTTGAATATGAGAATCTAAGTCAAGTATATGACCTTTCATTTCGGCTAAGGTATTCACTTTTGTTCCTTGAGTAAACTTAGTTGTGGTTGTGTATGAAAATGCATTAAAAACTACCATGCAGAAAAAAATATCACGCCTTCGACGCACTCTTTTTGGGTCACGGGCAAGTCAGTCTAATTGGGTTTGATAATATCTGTGGTCTCTGCAGGGGGGGCTAGCGCTTTAACCGTGTTGAACCCAACATGAATAAATTTAGAACTAGGCCAAACAGAGTATTGATCTTCGTGGCTTATTTCAATTAGATACACTATATTTTCTTAACTCAAAAAACGCTTGAACGAATTCTTGGAAAAAAAAGTTTTAAAAGGTCAATTTACCGAAAACACACTCTATCAGCAAGTGATAATAAGTATTAACTTAACCCCTAAGCCCCCTTAGGCATGATAATTATTGTCTAATTAATAGCCCTATATCTATATGTATTAGATTTTAATTTTTTAGATTGAATATTTGTATTTCGTTTTTTAAACCGCCTGGAATTAAGAATAACTTAATTAGCTTAATGAGCTTGATTAAGATTAGTCTGACGACGGTGATAAATTTTTTGGGTCTCTAAGTCCAAATTATTCAGCTAATTTCAAGTGGTTAATACCTGCGCTACTTTTCGAGAAAATATGAACCCAGGCAATTCGGTGCTCGACCACAACACAATTATTGATTTCTGGTTTGTTGAGACCGAGCCTAAGCAATGGTTTGTTAAAAACCAAATTTTTGATGATTTGATTACCCAGCGTTTTAAATTATCTGTGAATCAGGCGTTGAATGAGGGTCTGTTTGGCTTGGCAGACGAACCGCTGCCATGTCTTGCTTTAATTTTGTTATTAGACCAGTTTACGCGCCAAATTTATCGTGATATGCCACAAGCATTTTCAGGTGATGCACAAGCTGTCGTGTTGTCTCATAAAGCCGTAAGTCAAGGGTGGCTGCAAGCGAGTCAAAATATGAATCACAGGCGCTTTTTTTTAATGCCCATGATGCACAGCGAAGATCTTGCTATTCAACACGCGTCTTTGCCTCTATTTCACACTTTCACAGACGAAAACACCTTAGACTTCGCTCAAAAGCACTGCGCTATTATTGAACGGTTTGGTCGGTTTCCCCACCGAAACATAATATTGGGGCGGTTAAGTACCCAAGAAGAGCTAAATTTTTTACAACAACCCGTGTCTTCTTTTTAATTTTCTTTCACACATCGCCTAAACCATGTCGCCGACACTTCCCCATGAATCGACTGTAATCCTGCAGCGCTCAGTTCAAAATCTTGTTGAATCACCTAAGTTTGTAAATTTCATACTCACTCTCATAATTTTGACAGCGATTGTTTTGGGCTTAGAAACCTCTAAATATGTCATGACCAACTGGGGGTCTACGCTCGAACTTATCAATAATGTATTTTTGGCAGTTTTTGTCGTCGAATTAATGCTTCGAATGTACGCATGGCGTATGCGTTTTTTTAAAGATGGCTGGAGCCTGTTTGATTTAATCGTTGTGGGTATCGCCCTTGTGCCAGCATCAGGCCCATTGGCTATTTTGCGGGCACTTAGGGTGCTTAGGGTTCTGCGAATTGTTTCTGCTGTACCTGCTATGCGACGCGTAGTCACAACCTTGCTCGGTGCGTTACCCGGTCTAGGTTCTATCGCTATATTACTCAGCTTGGTTTATTACGTTTTTGCAGTGATAGCCACTAAACTTTTTGGTGAAGCCTTCCCCGAATGGTTTGGTACCTTAGCTAACTCTTTATACACTCTGTTCCAAGTGATGACCTTAGAAAGTTGGTCAATGGGTATTTCGCGCCCCGTGATGGAAGCGTTTCCGTATGCATGGGCTTTCTTCATACCCTTCATTTTGATTGCCACATTCACGATGCTGAATTTGTTCATCGCCATCATTGTGAATGCGATGCAAAGCTTTAACGACGCAGAGCATGCGGCAGAAAAGAATGCAGAAGCGTTGACGCATATGCAAGAAATAACAATGTTGTGCGAGAAGTTAGACAACCTTCAAATTGATCTGCAATATATCAAAGTGCAGCTTGCAAAAAAAAACTAACCAGATCTGTCAATCCAGACACCTGATCAAAAAGCTCTTCGTCTATGCTATTTTGGTGCAGTTGGTGAAATCGCTGATGCATTGATTCAAGTAGTGCATTAATATTTTTTTCGGCACGATGCATGGCTGCTAATCACTGAGTTGGGGTGAGGGCAATGCAACGCACCGTCCGCGCTGTCCATCCTCGCCCTGAAGGAAGGAGTTTTTACGCGTAAGATGGATAATGTGTAAAGACTTTTAACAGACGACAATCTATGACAACCCCCTATTCATTTGTTGCGAACAACTCACCACTTATCATTTCCATACCACACATGGGAATTGATGTGCCTCCTTATTTAGCTCAGAGCATGACGCCTATTGGCAAACAACTGGCAGATACAGATTGGCACCTTGATCAGTTGTACGACTTTGCACATGAGTTAAATGCAAGTGTGTTGATGTCTAAATACTCTCGCTACGTTGTTGATTTAAATCGCCCTGCAAATGACGAATCACTTTATCCGGGTCAAACCAGTACGGGTTTATTTCCACAGCTAACATTTCGGGGTGAACCTATATTTGATCAATTTTTCGTTCTAGACGAAGCTGAGCGGCAGCAACGAATTGCGAACTACTGGCAACCCTACCATGACAAGCTTGCACAAGAAATCAATCGATTGAAAAGCGGTCACGGTAAAGTGCTTGTCTGGGAAGCCCATTCAATCGCTAGCGTATTACCCCGATTATTTTCGGGTCGCTTGCCCGATTTAAATATTGGTACAAACGGTGGGTTAACTGCTCACCCAGCCCTAGTTGAATCGATTCAAAATACGCTTGAGGGATGCCCCTATGAATGGGTCGCTAATGATCGCTTTAAAGGGGGGTACATTACCCGCTCGAGTGGTAACCCAAGCCGAGGGGTTCATGCTGTTCAACTTGAAATGTGTCAGTCGACCTATATGAATGAAATATACCCGTTTGACTATCGTACAGATTTAGCAAATCAAGTTAAGCCGTATTTACGCAATATGATTAATGCAGCGCTAGATGCTCTGCTGCGAATGTAGGTATGTCATTAACAGTTAACGTGTTAAATGTCTCACACTCACCATGGAAAAACGGGGGTGGTTTCACTCAAGAACTACTTACATGGCCTAAAGGTGAACCTTGGCAGTTTAGGCTTTCTTTAGCATCAATTGAGGCCAGTGGGCCTTTTTCTAGTTTTAAGGGTGTGCAGAGAGTATTTACAATTGTTGAAGGTCAGCTAGCCTTAACGTTTGACGAGGTCGCTTACACCCTAAACCATAAAGATGAGCCACTTTCGTTTGACGGCGCAACCCCTTGTCATGCTCATCTCATTAGTCCTAAAGTAAAAGCTTTGAACGTCATGACACGTTCACCTTGTGCCACTAAAGTAGTGCGGTTACAAACAGGCCAGCACTTACCTTGTAAAGATAGTCAATATCTTGCTTTATTTGCTTTTGATAACAGTACGATTGATATCGGTCAGCCTCATGTATGTTTAAATTTGATCTCTAATAGCCTAACGTGGTTAAAAAACACTTCAATTCACGAGTTAAAAATTCAATCAGGAAAAATCATTGTTTGTAAGGTTTTTACGACCTAATTTAACTAAATTTATTTAATTTTTATAGGTGTTGCATGAAGTTTTATTCTCGTCTGGTTTGGATCAATGGGAAATGGCAAAAAAATGTTGAATTATTAGTCAATGATCAGGGATATTGGGAAGACATTAAAATCAATCAAAGCAATATCCCAGAGCATGCGGTAAAGCTCGGGGTTGTCTTGCCGGGCTTAACCGATGCACACAGCCATGCATTCCAAAGGGCCATGGCGGGTTTGTCAGAGCAAAGTTCACCCTCAGGTGATAACTTTTGGCGTTGGCGCCAAACAATGTATCGGCTTGCGCTGGCGATTTCCCCTGCACAGATGGAAATTATTGCTACATGGCTATATGCTGAATTGATAAGTCAAGGGTTTACACAAGTATGTGAGTTTCACTACATTCATAGAACGAATAATGGTGAACAGTATAGTGACCCAAGTGAAATGTCATGGGCCCTCATTAAAGCTGCACAAACAGTTGGTATGGGCCTAACGTTGTTACCTACGCTTTATCAACATCGCGGTTTTGATCGACAAGGCTTGCAAGACGATCAACGGCGATTTGCAAGCTCCCCTGAAAGTATTTTGAGTATTCGAGATGCGATAACTGTTCATGCTAAAAATCATCAGTGCTCGCATCTCATTAATGCTGGCGTCGCGCTGCATTCTTTGCGTGCAGTCGCTGCTTCAGGTATAAAAGAATTACTTTTTGGTTGTCACGATCACCCTATACATATTCATGTTTCAGAACAACTGCAAGAAGTCAAAGATTGTTTGACCCACACAGGTCTGAGACCTATCGATTGGTTATGCAAAGAAGTCGGGCTCGATCATCGCTGGAACTTGGTACATGCAACCCATACTGAATCACAAGAACTCATTGATGCTGCCAAGGCTCAAGCCTCAGTGGTTATTTGCCCAATTACTGAAGCCAACTTAGGTGATGGTATTTTTGATTTAACAGGCGCCTTGAATGCGGGGCTTAACTGCAGCATTGGAACAGATAGCCACACTAACCGAGACTGGTCTGCCGAGTTGCGATCACTTGAATACAGTTTACGACTAACAAAACGTGCTCGTAATATTGCCTCAGATATTAATTCTAACTATGCACCAACAGGTCAAGTGTTATTTGATCTTGCATTGCTTGGGGGAAGCGCAGCTTCTGGGCAAGCCCTTGCAGGAATAAAGATTGGTGAGAGAGCTGATTTTTTTGAATTAGAGACAAACGTGGGGCCATTGGCAGGTTTGCCAGATGAGCATCTGATTGATGCATTAGTATTTTCATCTCCGAGCTATAAGCCTAGGAAAGTTTACGTTGCAGGCCAAATTATAAACAATGATATAGAAAAGATAACCCATAAAGCGATTCGTTGTATGCGTGAACTTTGGCATTCGTGAACTACCATCTACACTAAAAAATTATACTCAAACAACCAATACTTTACTTTAAGTAGTAACTATTTAAGCCGTGTGTGTTTGTTGAAGCGAATCGGTTTTTTCCCCCGCTCTAAAGTGCCAGTAAAGAATTAATAAAATAATGGGCACTGATATGGCAGTAACGATTGGGTTGGCAAACACAAGAGAAATACTAAATATATTTAACGCTATAAATGCAGGCCATCCAATTTTTTTTCCGAAGTAACCGGTGTAAGCCGCACTCAATCCAATTAATGCAACGATTGTTGCAGTTATTGCATGCAGAAAATCTGGCCAGTTAAAGTTGATCAGTAATAAAACAGGGGAATAGACAAAGGCAAACGGAAGCAACGCTTTACCCATAGACAGCCTAAAAGCCGTCATACCCGTTCGCATCGGCTCTGAACGAGCAATGCCGGCAGCAGCAAATGCTGCGAGTGCAACGGGTGGTGTCACGTCAGCCAGCACCCCAAAATAAAAGACAAACATATGGGTAGCGAGTTGAGGTACGTCTAATTGAGCCAACGTAGGGGCAACAATTGAGGCCAAGATAATGTATGTTGGCGTGGTGGGCACACCAGCCCCCATGATGATACAAGCTATAGCTGTAAAGAGCAGCCCAAAGAAAATAGTCATTTGATGAAGGGCGATCCAGTTCATCACATCAAGTGATTTAACAGCGATAGCGACAGTCTCTGACAGATTCAATACGAAAGATGAAAACTTAAACCCCATTCCGGTTAATGTCATGATGCCTAAAACAAACCCGACGCATGCACAAGCAGCGCCAATGCTTAGTGCTGACTTAGCACCCATTTCCATACCGACAATGAAAGCCCGTGGCCCGATAGCCATACCTGCCATGTTGCGACCATATTTACCGAGTATTTTAGGAATCCAGGAACATACGACGCACAAAATGATGCCCCAAAAAGCTGCTAAAAAGGGCGTGTATTGCATCAGAAGCAATGTCACCATAACAATTAATGGAATAAACAAATGCCATGAGCTTGCTAGTACACCCCAGACGCTGGGAATTTCTTTAGGGTCCATTCCCACAAGTTTCAGGCGGCGTGCTTCAAGGTGAACCATCAGTAAAATTGCGAGGTAGTGCCCAGCGGCGGGAATGATTGCGATAAGCACTAAATGAACGTAAGGAATACCTAATGTCTCAGCCATAATGAATGATGCTGCACCCATAATAGGGGGGGTGATTTGCCCACCACAAGAAGCTGAGGCTTCAACAGCACCTGCAAATCTAGACGAAAAGCCCACACGCTTCATCAAAGGTATGGTCATGACGCCAGTGGTGACGGTATTTGCAATGGGTGAACCTGAAATCATGCCAAATAACCCAGACGACACAACTGCAACTTTCGCGGGCCCACCTGAATAACGACCTGCAACGATTGTGGCTAAATTAACAAATAATTGCCCCAGCCCTGTCAGTTGGGCCATGATGCCAAAGAGTACAAAGTGAAAAACAAACGTTGCAACTACACCAACAGGAATACCGTAGATACCTTCTGTACCCTTATACAGATGCGCAATCACACGTGGTACGCTATAACCACGATGCGCTAAATCACCAGGCAGGTAAGGCCCAAATATGCCGTAGAGCACAACACCTACAGCTAATAAAGGTAGAAAAATTCCCATCGTGCGGCGTGTCACTTCAACTACCATGACGATGGCAAACACGCCAATCATGTAGTCTAAATTTGAGTGATCACCTGGTCGCTGAATAAAAATATCATTAAAAAAAACAAGTAAATACAGAGAGAAACCTGAAGCAATCGCTGCAAAGAACCAATCTCTTAATGGAATATGTGTGTGACTACCGTCTAAAGCCTTAAAGGGTAGCGTTAATAGGGCAACGGTGACCAAAAGAGCCATAAATATATAGCCCGTTGATGTGGGTAAGTCGTTGCCTAATGACTGAACTAACCACCATCCAAATATAATATAAAAAGAACCTAGAAGTAGTGGTAGCAACCATTCCCAGATGCCTGGTAGCGCTTTTTGTCGCGGAAAAACTAAGAAACACAAACCCAACACAACAGACAAGTGCGTAGCGCGGTGAGCGATTTCGTTTGCTAGCCCAAAGCCTGCCGTGTACAAGTGCCAGCCAGATAGGCTAACTGTGACAATTGTGATAAACATCGCGGCAAGGCCAGCTAATCTTCGAAAGTTAGATTCTGGGTCATATTGATCTATCAGCTGATCGATAACCTTACCGTCAGTGTCATCAACCACCCCTAATGGGCGGTCGTCTTTCGTATTGTTATTAGATGTAAGCTGACTCAAAAAAACCTCACTGCAAAAGTGGTATTTATTCGCATTTTTGCGTTGTGATCAACATTGAGCGCTTACTCAACGAACCTAAAAGTATGGAACGGTCATCCATAGATAAACGTATATTTTGCGAAGGTAAGGGCAGTTGAACCAGTGGATCAATCATTCTATTCATACTTAAACGCCAACCTTCATTAGTACGTTCAAATTTCTCGCCAGGGGAAGTCGCACCGTAAGGCAGACCATAACCTTGACCCTCGAAAGCTTCTTCAACGATAAAAGCTTTCAACGAACCATCAAGTTGACGGAATACATACCGATCAACGACATGAGTACCCAGCACTGAATGGGTAAATGAAACGTTAAAGTGAATGGGTTGTTTCAGTACTGACCAACGAAGCACTTCTTTACCTGACCTATGTTCGAAAAGAACAAGGTCGCAAGCGAATGCAAACGGATGGAAAGCCATTAAGACTAACCATCCGCCTACGAGCGCTAAACCAGAGCGCAACATCTTACTTGACGATGCCTTTTTCTTTGTAATATTTCAAAGCGCCCGGATGAATAGGCGTGGTACCCACTGCCATTGCGGTATCAAGCTTAATGTTTTTACCTTGAACATGTACCTGACCCATAATAGGCAAGTTTTCAAATAAAGCTTTGGTGACCTGGTAAGCCATATCATTGCTAACCTTGTCTTGTGTAGCCCAAACAGCCAGTACAGCTAAAGTGGGTACAGCTTCTGTTTGACCTTTGTAGGTGTTGGCAGGTAGGTTAACTCTGGTGTAATAGGGCTGCTCTTTGAGCAATAATTCAATTGCTTCACCTGATATAGGCACAACTTTTAAGTCATGACCTTGGGCGAAATCAGTGACCGCTGCAGTAGGCACACCAGCTGTAATAAGTGTGGCATCAAGATTACCGTCTTTGATTTTATCAACGGCTTGCGAAAATGAAGAAGAATCTTCTTTCACATCACTACGAGCCAAACCATTAACACGCAATAAGTCTGTTAACAATTGATATTGACCTGAGCCAGGCGAGCCTGATGAAATAGATTTGCCTTTCAAGTCTTTAATGCTGTTGATGCCTGAATCGGCTCGTGTAACCAATTGAACTGTTTCAGGGTAGAGCGCAGCCAAAGCGCGAATATTTTTGATGGGTTTTTTGTCAAACTGAGCACGACCGTTATAGGCTGCATCGAGAATGTCAGCGGCAACAAAAGCCGATTCAATTCCTTCATTACCTAATAGTTTGGCATTGGCCACTGATGCGCCCGCTGACTCAGCTGTTGCTGAAACTTTCTTGCCATCAACAGTTGCTTTATTTGAAATCAATTGTGCAAGCATACCCCCCAAAGGATAGTAAGTGCCGCCAGTACCCCCAGTGGCTATACCAAAAAATATACGTTGCTGTGCCATCGCACCAGCAGTCGTTAAAGTAAGTGCAACAGCCGCGGCTGTTAATAATTTCCAAGAAAGTCTCATCACGTTCTCCTTTTTTTAAATTGATAATTCAAATCATACCAACTATGTTGCTTGGCAGTGCCCTTATGACACTGCACCAGCTCCATATTTACCAACAAGTAACTGCCCTTGTTCAAATCTTTCAAAGCGGTAGGGTTTAAGATCAACATCAGTTTCTAGCCCTAGAGCCGATTGCGCCAATACTTTACCTATGGCAGGTGAGAGTTTAAACCCATGTCCAGAAAACCCAAAGCCGACCAATAAACCCTCTACACCAGGTACTGGCCCCAAAACAGGGTTCCAATCTGGCGTGACATCGTATACACCCGTCCATGAGGCAGCCAACTCACCCTCTGAATAGGCTGAGAACCTTTCAGCAACTTGCGAACCAATTTCAATAACTTTATCTAAAGAAACGTCGCCTTGAGTATTGTCAGCGTGTGCAAGGGGTTCGCCAACCGAACCTTCACTGACTAGCATTTGTTTGCCACCGTAAGAGCGGTAGTAAAGCATGCCAGGTGAATCTAGATCTTTAAATACAGGCATTTGGTTCGTGTAGATGGCTTTCGATTTAAGAGCTAAAACAGTATGACGTTCTGCAATGAGAGGAATTTTTAGATCTAGCCACTGACTCAGTTCAAGTGACCAAATATTTTGGGTGCTAATGATTTTATGAGCGCGAAAGTCACCTACCGATGTGCGAACGCCTACAACGCTGTTACCCTCTCTCAATAAGTTTTGTGCACCAACGCCTTCAAGAATTTTGACGCCTCGGCGACGAGCCGCTTTGGCAAAGCCTGTGTTCACAAGATAAGCGTCAGCAAACCCTGCTTTAGGTTCATAACCAATAAGCTCATGTTCAGAAAATTGTGCAATCGGTAAAAGCTCTGTAGCTTGCTGCGCATCAATTTTTTGAACTTCAATACCCATTTCACCTTGTTTGATCATCGCGTCACTTAAGGCCGAGACACGTTGATCGTTACTAGCCGCAATCATATAACCGCAAGGTACGATGCCACTACTGGCTTCAGCATCGTCTAAGTATTGATCAAATGTTGCAAAAGCTTCCCATGATTGATGTGCTAAACGAACATTTTCAGCGACAGAATAATGCGTACGTAAAATGCCTGAAGACTGCGCACCTGTTCCCGCTCCGATTTGATCTCGCTCTAGCACTAAAACCCGACTAGCCCCCAACTGCGCTAAATGAAACGCGACTGAGGTCCCGATTACACCGGCACCGATAATAATGTAGTCGTATGAAAAGGTTTGCATAGCAGTTTCAATATTATTTAAGTTAATCTAGATTAGCTACAACTAAGCTAAAAATATAGAATTCAAGAAAAATTAAACTAAAATTCGTTTTTACTTAATATAAAACGGCTTTGGTTACTGAGTACCCAGTAACCAACACCAAGCACCCAGTACCCAGTACCCAGTACTCAGCAAATACATCTAGTGCGGGTGTATTTGCTTAAACCTAAAACGCCTTGCGCTTGTCATGTTAATAAAAGTCTAAAATTGAAATCGTCTGAAACTAAATATACCTTAAAATCTCGTCCTGCTATGTTGCCAGACTTGCGCGTGTTGCAAGCTTTTGACTGCGTACAACGATTGAGATCTTTTCGTCTAGCGGCTGAGCACTTAGGTGTCAGTATTAGCGCGATAAGTCAATCCGTGCAGCAACTTGAGGTCTTGCTCGGCCAAGCATTGTTTGATCGGTCACGGCGACCTATTGAATTAACGAAGTTTGGAACACGTTATCAACCGCTCGTGCACGCTCTTATTGAGTCTGCACTTGAGTTTAAAGTTTCTTGTAATGAGTTAACACAGCACCGACATCGAGAAATAAGAGTAGGATGCGTTGATTCTTTTGCTGCAACAGTTGGGCCAGAGCTGGTTAAAAGTCTATCGGGCTGTGCGGGCAATGTCATCATGCATTCAGGCATTACCAATCAAATTATACGGCAACTGCATCAGCAAGATATAGATATTGCTATTTGTACTGACCCCATGCATCACGAAACAGGCTTAAAAGTTAAAGCATTATTTGATGAGTCTTGGGTATTGGCTGTACCAAAATCAGAAATCCTACCCGATCAAGTGAGTTGGCAAACCCTCAAAAATTTGAGTGCAAAGTTGCCTTTTATTCGTTACAGTCAGCGCTCAATGATTGGGTCACAAATTGATAGATTTATTACCCATGCTGGTATTCATGCACCGCGTCGCTTTGAATTTGATAGTACTGATTCACTTCTAAGTTTGGTGTCAGGTGGCATTGGCTGGGCGTTAACCTCACCGTTATGTTTAATGCAATCGCAGCATCAAGCTTTAGCCTCTAAAATTGCGATTCTTCCATCTAGCGCCCTGGGTAGTAGAACGTTTTATCTTATCTGTCATAGCGGGGCTAATGAACTTCTAAGTCAACAGCTAATGAGCGTCACGCGTCAGGTACTTAACTATAAAACCTTACCATTAATTAAAAAATACTGGCCTTTACTTCAGTCAAGTTTAGTGGTCAGTAAACAGACTTTTTAAGTAAAAATACTAAATCAACAAAGTCGTTAAGATCGGGAACACAGCAATCAGTAAAAGTACCAGAAGCATAATCAAAACAAAGGGCAGGGTGCCCAGAAAAATGCTTTCTACAGAAACATTCGGATCATTCAACGTACTTTTAACCGTGAACACTGAAATGCCAAATGGCGGGGTGAGTAACCCAACCTCAACAGCTATAACAGTAATAATGCCAAAATGAATAAGGTTCATACCAAAATCAGCGGCAATCGGGGCAGCAATAGGGGTCATGATAAGTAAAATTGAACTTGAGTCAAGAATCATGCCTAAGAGTAAAAGCAAAACAACATAAACAAATATAAAGCCGTAAATACCAAAACTGGCATTTTGAACAATACTACTTAGCTCAGCAGGTACACCCGCTACAGATAACATTCGGCTATAGAAACCTGCGGCAATCAGCAGAATTAAAATGCCGACTGAAATGCTACCCGTTTCATGTAAAACACGCCATAAGTTTCCTTGGCCGAGCCTGCGACGAAGCAACGCAATAACAAATGCACCAAAGGCGCCCACACCACCTGCTTCGGTTGGTGTGAAAAATCCACTGTACAAACCACCCAACACAAGAACAACAAGGGCAGCAATAGGGGTAAGTTTAAAAAACATTTCGCCTGCGCCAAGTATTCTTGACGTGCTACTCGAGAGATGTTTTTCAGTTTGTCGACCTGTGTTGAACACAAATTTCGGAATAAATATAGCCATTAAAATAATTGTGATGGAAAATGCAAGAGCCATAATAATGCCAGGTATGAGTCCAGCAATAAAAAGCGCCCCAATAGATTGCTCTGCAAGCACACCATAAATAATCAGTAATAGACTAGGCGGAATCAGCATTCCAAGTACAGAGCTTCCAGCAACGATACCTGCTGCAAAGTTAGCTTTATAACCGTGACGAACCATTTCAGGTACAGCAACTCGGGTAAATACGGCTGCTGAAGCGATAGATACCCCAGTGACGGCTGCCATAATTGTATTGGCGGCAACTGTCGCTACACCCAAGCCACCTTTTATTCTTCTCAAAAGGCTTTCCGCGACATCAAAAGTATCTTTGCCCACGTTGGAAATTGAAACGAGTAGGCCCATTAAAACAAAAAGTGGAATCGTGGCAAATATATAATCAGCCACCCCATTGTAGGCAGACATATACATTAAATGCATGGCCAATTCGATGTCTTGTCTGATCAACCAAACACCTGCAAATGCGACGGCAATTAAAGCAATCGCGATATCAATACCAATCAGAACAAAAATAACGAGCGCACCAATTAGTAATACGCCCCACTGAAGTTCAGTCATTTTGAGGCCCTGACATTTTGTTTTATAAGATTTGGTAAACAGAGTAGATAAGCACCAGCTGCAAATAATGAACCGATGATGATGATGGCTCTAAATGGCCAAGTTGACACTGTGTAGATCCCCTGAACGCCAAAATATTCCATAGAGCTTATTGACTCAGTGAACTCAGGCCAAGCAATGACTGCTAGAGCGATAAATAAAAAACTTCCAACAATGACATTAAATATTTCAAGTAGTTGAGCCAATCTAGGTATTTTATTTTTTAAAATTCTTAATAAAAAGTCAGACCTTGTCATACGACCTGAACAAATAGCAGCCGCTATTTGAAGAAATACGATTGAAGCGACTGATCGAGCAGAGAACTCAGCAACACCTGTGATGGGTAAATTAAGGAAATTACGTCCCACCACATCAGCGACAACAAGTAACATCATGCCAAAAATCCATACGGTTCCTAACGCAGCTAAAAGATTTGATGGCGTTTGTAGTAAGTTATGTGAGCCCGATGCTTCTGCTTGGCTTTCCATTCAGTGGTCCAGTCTATTGATACAAAAAACTTTCATATTTAATGTCCATCACTGAAAAGTGATGGACATTAAAATGTCTTTACTTTCATTACTTTCTTTGTTTTTTTTACTTATTTTCTTGGTCCCAATTACGTAGTGGTTTAATGCCGCGGTTACGTAATTCTTCAAAGTAGGCTTTTAAAACGATTTTCCCGTTATCGCCGGTTGCCTCAAGCCATGGACCTACAAGATTTGGTAAGCCATTCACCCATTTCATTTTTTCTTCTTGCGGTAAAGAAGTCACAATTAACCCTTCAGCTTTCATTTTTTCTAAAGCTGTATTTGAGGTAACGGTGACATGTTCACCATGAGCCTTTGATGTTGCTTTGCCAGCCTGAATCATGGCCGCTTGCACTGGCTTTGGTAGTTTATCAAAGAATTTTTTATTAGCAGCAACGCTACCAAAATACATTGCACCAATATCAACCAATGTCAAGTTTTTGGCTACTTCATAGACACGTGCTGGGCCGATTCCGCTTGCGAAAGAAAGAGTGCCTTGCGTCACGCCTGTTTGAATGTTTGTGTAGTACGTTGTCAGCGCGCCATCAACAGGTGTTGCACCAGTATCACGTAACCAATTAGCTGAAGTGCCTGGCGCATTGAGTTTTTTATTCTGCAAATCAGCCATCGTTTTAATTGGAAATGTAGCGTAAACATCGTAACTATCAGTAATTAATGACGATAACGGCACAAGGTTTTGATCAGACCAGCTTTTTTGTAGCGCAGGTAAAGTGGTGTTGAGCTTGTCAAAAATCTCGATCAACATTTGGTGATTGGTTGTTGCAAAGGGGGTGTAATAAGTAATGTTTTGTAATGGCATGGCTGAGTTTTCCCATACAGTGCCAACCATACCAATATCAACGATACCGTCTCGCACAGCAGCTCGGGTGTCTTTGAATTTGTAAAGCGTGCCGCCGTAGGCTTCTCGCCATTTGATTTCGTATTGGCCACCACTGGCTTTTAAGATGCGATCAACCTCAGGTTGAAACACATCTTTCATCGCAAACGCCCAAATATTTGTAGTGGGATGGCTTGAGCCGATATTGACCGTTATTTTTTGCTGTGCATAAACAGATACTGATGCAAATGTTGCACTTAAAACGACTGCACAGGCTAAAACTGATTTAACTTGCTTCATGATGTCTCCAAAGTATGTAATCGGCTATGGTGCCGCATTTAGATTAAATTTTTCACCCTTTTGGGTAAACGTACCCACCCCCGCTGAGCTCTTTTTGATTGAGATTTGCGAGCTTCTTGCACGCGGCTCTGCTAGCCCGCTTTTGCCATTGAATAGATATTCACTAGAGAGCAAATAAGCTTTTACCCGATCTCGAATTAACGATTCTTCATATGTATCAGGTGTCTTATCGTTGTAAACGCCTTGTTGGTAGATCCAGCGACGCATCGTAATGTAGAAGAACCCTCCGTGCAAGCCCATAAGCAGTTCCATTTCTCTTTTAGTCGGTTTTGCACGACTCTTAAGATTACGATTTAAACGTGTTTCTCTAATTAAACGCGGAAACAATCGTTTTCTAAGTAACGCAAAAAAACGGTCGGTTATGGTGTGGTCAGACAGACCTGAATAGACGAAAATTCTAACAAAATCACTACTCAAAGTCACATTAACGTACTCAGTATAAAAGGCAGTTAGTTTATCTTCTGGTGCAAGTGAAGTGCTGTCAAGAATTTCATCCCACTCGTTGCGCCAGCGCCCCTCGAACACTTCTAAATAAACTCGGTTAATTAAGTCTTGCTTAGTTTGAAAATAATGATAAACCAAAGCATGAGTCACCCCAATGCTTTTTGCTAGGTCACGTAATTGACCACCCATGCCATTGAGTGCAAAAAATTGAATTGCGCCATCGATGATTTGGCGCTCACGTTCAGCAGCGCTCATTCTGCGGCGTTTTGGCACTTTAATTTGCTTGATATGAATTGAATCAGGGTTTTTCAGGATACCCACACTATTTACCAAAAGGTCAATGACGGTTATCATTATTAACCAAAAAGTAAATAAAGAGCACCCGTGAAAACCCGAGGATTCAGCACATGGAATTAAAAGGCGAAATATTGATCAGTGCCAAGCGTGACAAAGTTTGGGAAGGTTTAAACGATACACAATTGCTAATTCGTTGTATTCCAGGTTGCGAAAGCATGGAAGAATTAAGCCCAAATGAACGTCAGGCTACGGTAAAAGTTAAGATCGGTCCCGTTAGAGCCCGCTTTATGGGTAAAGTCAAAATGATCGACATTCACCCACTTGAAGGTTACACCTTGCAGTTTGAGGGTTCGGGTGGTGCTGCCGGTTTAGCTAAGGGTCAATCTGTCGTTACTCTAAGTGACGATAATGGTTCAACACGTTTAAATTATACCGTTCAGGCATCTATTGGCGGCAAGTTGGGTCAAGTAGGTGGTCGCATGATCGATGCGGCAGCAAAGCAAATTGCCGACCAATTTTTTGCTGTATTTCAAACTGAATTATCTGACGCCACAACTGACTCTGTTTTAGGCTTACAGCATGACAACGCGTCAAAATCTGCCCACGATACGGAACAAAAAACGACATTACCAAATTCGCATCCATCATCTGGCCATCACGAACCTTCTTTAGTCGTCAGATCACCCCCCCTAGCCACACAAGCTAGACAAGGTGAATCAGTTCGTATTACATGGTTTATTTTGGGTGTGCTATCGACAGGGTTTGGTGTGTGGCTCGGGCATCTTATTAGCTAATAAGGAACAAAATTGAAATCAGCACTCTTTGATTACGTCAAACCTAAATCTATCACTCAAGCCATAGCGCTGCTGCAAGAACATGGTGATGATGCGCGCATTCTGGCTGGTGGCCAGACGCTAATAGCAACCCTAAATATGCGTCTTTCAGATCCCTCACTTATTATTGATATTACGGCGCTTGATGAATTGCGCGGTATTAGTCTTCAGGGGGACCATATCCGTATCGGTGCATTGGTCACACATACTGAAATAGAATATGACAATTTGATAAAAAAATACGTACCTCTTTTATCAACAGCCGCACCTTATATTGCGCATCGAGCAATTCGCAATCGCGGTACGTGGGGTGGTTCAATTGCTTATGCAGACCCTGCCGCCGAATGGCCAACCTGTATGCTGGCATTGAACGGCACTGTCATTGTTCAAGGGCCAGAGGGGAAGCGCCGCATTTCAGCTGATGATTTTTTTATTGGCTTGTACATGACAGCCTTAGAGCCAGATGAAATATTAATTGCATGTGAAATACCCATTGCGAAGCCCTCTCACTGGTTTGCGTTTGAAGAGCTTGCACGTCGTCACGGTGACTATGCCATCGTGGGTATGTCTGCAACAGGTGATCAAAAGGGTAATACGCTCAATAATCTTAGAATTGTTTTACTCGGTGTTGACACCACTCCGATTCGAGCGTTTAAAACTGAAGCCATGATTGAAGGCAAGCCAATCGATGAATTTTTGATCGAGCAATCTGTTCAGTATTTGCGTGATGAAATTGACCCTCTTCCCGATTTAACAAATACACCTGAGACTAAGCGTCATTTGTCGACAGTGCTTTTACAGCGCATATTAGCTTCAGCACAATCTAATCAGGAGAAATAACGTGAGCGATTTGTATCCAATTACAGTCACCGTTAATGGTAATAAGTACAGTTTTAATGTTGAACCAAGAATGCATTTGGTTGATTTTTTGCGTGAGAATATTGGTCTAAAGGGTAGTCATTTGGGTTGTGAGCACGGCGTGTGCGGTGCCTGTACGGTTGAATTAAACGGCCAGATTGTTAGGGGATGTTTGACGTTAGCTGTTCAAGCAGACGGTGCAACAGTCAATACAATTGAAGGGTCAAGCGAATCGGGCGCACTAGAAGATCTTCGCGCAGCATTTATTCGTCGCAACGCCTTGCAGTGCGGTTTTTGTACATCGGGTGTTTTGATGGCAGCCAAAGAACTGGTTGAACAAAAGCCTGAGGCAACGCGTTCAGAAGCCCGTGAATGGATATCTGGTAACTACTGCCGATGCACGGGCTATCAAGCAATTGTTGATGCAATATGTGATGTGTTGACGTCACGAAAGGGGTTTTAAAATGAAAATTGAAATTTTAAATCTTGAGCCGGGTGTTGAGAAAACTTCTCCGCTTGCACCGGTTACTGAAGACTCTAGATATATCGGTGTGTCAGTTCCCAGAGGGGGTATTGAGCGATTAACGCAAGGTTTAGGCCAGTATATTGACGACATTGAAATACCTCGAATGCTACACGTCGTATTTTGGCGTAGCCCAATTGCCCATATGCGCATTAAAAAGATTGATGCAAACGCAGCGAAAGCCATGCCGGGCGTTGTACTGGTAGCTGATGGTCATGACATCGCAAAAGTATGTAAGCCATGGGTTGCAACGCTGAGCCATTTAGTTGGCATGAAATCTGCCCCTCAATATCCCTTAGCGCTTGATCGTGCCTGTTGGCAAGGTGAGCCTGTTGTTGCAGTTGTTGCTGAAACTAAAGCCCAAGCCGAAGATGCATTACAGCTCATAGAAGTTGATTATGAAGAATTGCCTGCAGCGATTGATATGGAAACAGCATTAGACGCATCAACCCCTCTTATTCACCCTGACCTTGGCGATAACCTGTGCTTTACGCGAACCTTAAACGTAGGCGAGGTTGATCGAATATTTAGTGAAGCAGATTTTGTCGCTGAAGCCACCATGGAATTTGGCCGCCATACGGGCGTAACGCTTGAACCCAGAGGTCAAATTGCACATTGGAACCCTGCGGAACAAAGACTTACGGTTTACCATTCATTTCAAGCACCCCATATGATGCAAGATCTTTATGGTCGACAGTTCGACCTGCCTGCTAAAGCTATTCGTGTCATATGCAAAGATGTTGGCGGATCGTTTGGTATTAAAGTGCACGCATATCCTGATGATTTTGCAACGGTTGCTCTATCAATTATGTTGGGGCGTCCAATAAAGTTTATGGCAGATCGGCTAGAAAGTTTTACAAGTGATATTCATGCGCGCCATCATCTCGTCAAGGGCCGTATTGCCGTGAACAAGAATGGTGAAATTCTTGGGTTTGAAATGGACGATTTAACAGGAATAGGGCCTTATTCTATGTTTCCGCGCACCAGCGCGATTGAGGGTAACCAAGTCATCAACTTAGTTGGTGGGCCTTATAAACATAAACACTATAGAGCCAAGTTAAATGTAGTATTCCAAAATAAAACACCCACCTGCCAATATCGAGGCGTTGGGCACCCCATAGCGTGTGCCGTCACTGAAGCCTTAGTAGATTTGGCGGCAGAAAAAATTGGAATGGACCCTTTACAAATTCGTCAATTGAATGTCATACCTGACGACGCTTACCCAACAGAAGGGGCTTCAGGCATCAAACTTGAAATTCTCTCTCACGAAGTTAGTTTAAGAAAGTTACGTGAAATGATGAGTTATGACGCACTTCGGGCTGAACAAAATTCGCTTCGTAAAAAAGGCGTTTATCGTGGCATAGGTCTTGCAACCGTCATTGAGCTTACCAACCCTAGCGCTGCTTTTTATGGCGTAGGAGGTGCACGTATCGCTTCACAAGATGGGGCAACCATTCGTCTTGACCCTGAAGGCGACATCACCGTGATGATCGGTGTTGGCGAGCAAGGGCAGGGCACAGAAGGTATCTATCGACAAATTGCAGCCGATGCGGTGGGTGTTAACGTAACAAAAGTTCGCGTTTTAACAGGTGATACCGATACAACCCCATATGGCGGTGGTACTTGGGCATCTCGTGGCGCAGGTATCGGAGGAGAAGCTGTGCTCTTGGCGGGCCAAGCGCTTCGACAAAATATTTTGCTAGTTGCTGCCGCTATTCTTAAACGAGATTCAACTGGCATGCTGGTACGCCGTGATCACGTAGTAGACGCTGAAACTGAAGAGTCATTAATCTCTCTTCAAGAGTTGGGCCGAATTGCATATTTTCGATCAGATACTTTACCAAAAGAATTCACGCCAGAGCTCATGGTTACTCGACACTACGCACAACGTGATTTTCCGTTTATTTTTACCAACGGCATTCAGGCCTCATATGTTGAGGTTGATGTTGAAACAGGGTTTGTTAAATTATTGAATCATTGGGCAGTCGAAGACTGTGGTCGGGTATTAAACCCAATGCTTGTAGATGAACAAATGCGTGGGGCCATTGTGCAAGGTATTGGTGGCGCTCTATATGAAGAATGCTTGTATGATGATAGCGGGTCAATGATCAACGCCAGTATGGCAGACTATTTGGTACCCATGGCTTGTGAAATGCCCGACATAGAAGTGTCTCATATTCAAACCCCTACAGCGACATCAAAACTAGGCGCCAAAGGGGCGGGCGAGGCAGGTACGGCAGGTGCTCCAGCTGCAGTAATGAATGCTATTAATGATGCCTTGGCACCGTTTAAAACGCACGTGCACTCTCAACCTATTACGCCGCAAAAAATATTGCGGGCGTTGGGTAAGGTTTAAAAAGGTTTTGTAATGCTTAGGTCTTAAAGCAAACAAAACTACATTAAACTTAATTCAGTGAACTTAGTAAACTAAGTTAGCGCTATTGGTTTATTGAGTTCATTCAACTTAATTTACTCATTTATTTTTTTAACGCAATTAACCAAATTAACGTACTCAGCTTACTTAGCTTCCTTTAAATTAAATCAAGATCAAGTATTGCTTCATAATGAAAAATTAATAGAAATTATTTCTTAACTATGCCCTTAAATGTTGACCATCTGAACCGCACGATCGACACGCTCGAACAAGCATTGCTCGCGCTTGAGCAACATCACCATGAGCCTGATAGTGTGATGTTTGATCTCTACAGAAATGCCGCCATTAAAAGCTTTGAGTTGTCGCTTGAAACCGCGGGTAAATTACTGCGTAAAGCCCTTAAGTCATTTGAAGCCTCACCACGTAGTGTTGATACATGGGTTTTTAATGATGTTTTACGCTATGCTGGCAAGCATGGCGTACTTAAAACAACTGAGGTTGAACGGTGGTTGGCTTACAGAGCAAATCGCAACAGTACCGCTCACGATTATGGCAAAGGGTTTGCTAACGAAACCTTAAAATTATTGCCTGTTTATATGAATGATGTGCGCCATTTAGCACAGCAAATACAACGGGTTTTTGATGTCTCAGCTTAAGTCATCAAAGCTTGATTTGCCCGCACAGTACTTAGCCATTTTGAAAGCTTTGTTGGCTTCACATACGCCGCGGGCGCAAGCCTGGGGTTACGGTAGTCGGGTGACAGGTCAAGCACACGAGGGCAGCGACCTTGATGTTGTTTTACGCAACAAGCAAGATCTCAAACAAGAGGTCATTGGTTTAGAAGCGCTCATCGTAGCGATTCAAGAAAGCAATTTACCGATACTGGTTGATGTGCATCAGTGGTCAAGTCTACCCGAATCATTTCATAAAAATATTGAAATGGCTTATATTGAAATTCAGCCATGATTGAGTCATGATTCATTCAAAATGCAATCATTAATTAGTCTAAATATTTTTAGTCTAAATCTTTCGGCATGCCTCTTTTACTTAATCGACAATCAGACGATCACGCTTGGTTTGCTGCCGTAGCAAAGTCAACAATCGATAGGTGTTTAATCGCATCTTGCATTTCAATGCGAGCGGTTTCACGTTGAGCTAAAGTGATATCGGGTGATTTATTCATTACAACTTGTCTAGCAGATCTGGCTTTGAGAACCCAAGCGCTCGCAGCGAGTTCAGGTTCCCATTGATCAAGTTGTTGTTTTTCGCAGTCATCAATAAGCGGTTGTACCAATGCTCTCAAATCGGAATTAGGTCGATCTGATAAAAGCATTTCAATGAGTGTAGCCCTAGCTCTGAATTGATCGCGCTTGCTCCCCGTATTACTGATAAAGGTTTGCAATTCATTCATGGCTTGGTCAGGTTTGCCTTCGCCACGGGCCATCATGGCATTGCTTTTTGCGACACTAAAAGCATCTGTAGCACCCACAGAGGACCGCTCTTGCCTGCAACGTTTGATCCAGGCTAATGTATCAATGTTGGCAAAGGGCGTGCCATCAGAAAATAATAATTGGTCGATACCGGGTAGACGATCTAAAAAGTTTAGCAACGTATCAACGATGGTGTCACGCATGTGAATACCTGCAGCCCCCATCATGCCAAAGCCTCTAGCAGATTGACAATCTAGATCAAGCCAGAAAGGAAAAGTTCTTATTCTTGACTCGCAAAACTCAATCAGTCCTTGCGAGGTTTTTGATGATTTTATTTTTTCAAACGCATCCAAAATTGCTGCTGGGGGGGGAGATACTATAGTTTGCCCAGTAGTTGACTTAGGTAACAGAAAAATACTTGATCGCCCAGCAAATCGGTTGAAATGAATCACCAAAGGGTTCGATGGATCAAACGCAAACAATGCGGGTCCAATCAATGCTACGTAGTCTTGAGCTGGCTTGAGGGCATTATAAAGGTCGTCAAAATTATTAATTTGAGTATTTTTATTAAAACTAGTTGGACTAAACGCTTTAGTTTGAGCCGTTTGATTGACTTGTGTGGCCGCAGGTTGTGGTGAAGCCCCATTGGCTTGATCTGATGTGTTGGTTGATGTTGAAGTGTCATCAGCAATTTTTGGGGGTTCTTCAACAGGTATACGATGCAGATGTCCAATCAACGTTGCCATTGACGGTGCGTCAGGGTCTTTCTCTGAAAGTGTTTTGTCAAGACTGTTAGCAGCCGTAATCAGTTTTTCTGATAATTCAGCTGTAATCGTATCATCGCCTTTAGACTCTAACCAATCTGTTGCACGGTCAGTCCACCAAAGAATTCCATTGCGACGCCCACGAATCCGAGCAACGGTCGGAAAACCCGTTTCCCAAAACTGTTCTGATAATTTGGCTTGCAACAAAAGACCTGCAGTAAGTCCATCTAGTGCATATCGTTGACACCATGATTCAGCGAGCCAAGCCGCAACTAAAAAATCTTTTGATTGATTTTTTAAAAATTGGCTGGCTAATTGTTCAATGCGTATCCAGTTCGGAATACTGTCGCTTGATACAATCGCTAACTTATTAATCTCATCATTGATCTGAGAATACTCTTCAGACTCACGAGAATCAACGCCGCCCGGCGTTTCTTTAGTTATAGGTAAGAGCAGTGATTCAACGTCAATATTCATAGATGAAACCTATTTGGCAAGCTTATTTATTATCTTAGATGTAGTAATTTCAAGTCGACGATTTCACCATTTGGTAGGCTTCCCACTGCGACGACATCGGGTTCGCCTTCAATACGCACATAATATGCATCTTTGGGGGTTAACGTATTTTGAACGGCCCAAGCCTTAAAGTGCAGGGCGTCAATTTCAAACTCTAAACCCTTAAGCTCGTATTCATTAACTGAACGTTCGGGCAGTTTGTCAGCTGGCCCTACAGCATGAAAACTGATATCGGCTTTGTTACCACACACACCCACAACACAGCCTTGGGTTGTTTCCTCTGGTTGAGGGTTAACTGAGAACCAGACCCCCAGTTTATCTTGAGCAAACATATCAATTTTGACCGGCCAATTTAGTTTTCTGGGTACATGTAAGCGTGCAACGACTTTAGCCGGCCATGTTGTACCTGAAACAACTTCCCAATCTTCCAAAATATTCATACCAAAGGAGGGGATATGTTTATCAAGCTGACTTGTTGGATCAGTAATCATCACAAAACCAGCGATAGGTTGTTTCAAAAGGGTCTGATGAAAAATTCTGAACAGTGCAAGTTCTCGTCTTCGGTCAAGATTGTTATAGGTCTCAGTGGAAGCAACCACAATCACAACATGCCCACCTGCACCGGCAGCTTCCTGAGCGCTAGTCAGCCAAGGTTGTTTTTTACCTGTAGGCCATTTTTGGCCTTTGATATTTACACCATAGGGCTTGAGCTGAGCAGCAACCAACTGTGCAACAGGTTCCACATCACCTATGCCAACTATCCAAACACAACGATCGACCATGTTTGTAACTCTTTAGCTAAAGTCAGTCGTGAACTGACCATCATCTGTTGCGTCAAGCTTCGCATGCGTCATGGAAGTATTGCCAGACATGCTTGCTAGCAAACTGTTTGAAAGTAGAGGCAAAACTGTTCCTTTGAGAATAAAGTCAATATTACGGGCACCTGTTTCAACTTCAGTACAGCGTGCCGTGATGGTATCGATTGCGGCTGGTGTGACTTCAAGTGTGATCTTATTGTTATGCAACATACGTTGAGTGATTTTTTTGACTTTGAGCTCGACAATTTCACGCAGCACAGGTTTAGATAACGTAACAAAAGGAATGATCGTCATGCGAGCCAGCAGTGCAGGTTTGAAATGGTTCGAGAGAATAGGGCGAATCGCAGCTGTTATGGTTGCCATATCAGGTGTTTCATTATTTTGACAAAGCTCAGTAATGACATCGAGCCCAAGGTTTGAAGTCAAGAAAACAACAGTATTACGAAAGTTAATCTCACGTCCTTCACCATCTGACAGTACACCTTTGTCAAAGACTTGATAAAAAAGGTTCACAACATCTAAATGTGCCTTTTCTACTTCATCCAGTAACACGGTTGAGTAAGGTCTTTGACGAACAGCTTCAGTTAGTACGCCACCTTCACCATAACCGACATAACCGGGGGGGGAACCCACTAATCGACTGACTGTATGTTTTTCTTGAAACTCGCTCATGTTGATAGAAGTGAGTGATTGTTCACCACCAAACATAAGGTCTGCCACGGCAAGTGCAGTTTCGGTTTTGCCTGTGCCAGATGGCCCAACTAGAAGGAATATACCCATCGGTTGGTCTGGGTCTCGTAAGCCAGATCTAGCAGATTTCATCACTTGGGCGATGGCTTGCATCGCCTCGTCTTGGCCTTTGATACGCGTTTTGAGGGTTCCATCCATCATCAATGCAGCAGAGGCTTGATCACGCATCATTTTGCCCAACGGAACACCCGTTCGATCTGAAACAACCTTAGCAATTGTGTCAGGTGATACATCAATAAATACAAGTTTCTCAGTGCTTTGCAGTGCTTCAAATTTCTTCTCGGCATCACCCAGTAATTTTTCAGTGTCAACAATCGTCTGATTTGTTTCAACACTTGAGTCAGCTTTTGCAGCAAGTAAGTTTCGTCTCAACTCAAGCACTAAATTAGCAGCAGCAAGTTGTGCTTCAAATTTTTCGTGCATCTGCTTTAAATCTTTTTCATGCCCTTCAGTTTGTAAATCTATATCAATCAAACGTTGCTTGTCTATATTGACACGATTGTCTAGGTCTCTAAGTAAACCTCGTTTTTCACGAGCTAACATTTGTAACTGTCGTTCACAATCTTCAATAAAATCAGGCTTTGAAGATAGGTTGACCTTAATTCGTGCGCATGCTGTATCTAATAGGTCGATAGCTTTATCGGGCAACTGCCTGCCAGTAATATATTTGTCAGAAAGCTCTGCTGCGGCATGTAACGCATCATCACGAATAATGACGCGATGAACTTCTTCGTACTTATCTTTAAGGCCACGCAAGATTTGAACCGCCATATCAACGCTGGGTTCATCAAGTTTAACGAGCTCAAAGCGTCGTGCAAGTGCAGGGTCTTTTTCAAAATATTTTTTGTATTCGCTCCAGGTGGTCGCAGCAATGGTGCGCAATTCCCCCCGGGCTAATGCAGGTTTGAGTAAGTTGGCAGCATCATTGGTGCCAGCAGAACCGCCCGCACCAATTAAAGTGTGGGCTTCGTCAATAAAGAGCAAAATAGGGGTTGTTGAGGCTTTAATTTCGTTTATTACTCCACGTAACCGGTTCTCAAACTCACCTTTGACGCCTGCACCGGCTTCTAGTGCACCCATATCAAGACCTAAAATAGTGACACCACTTAAAACCTCAGGCACATCTCCCTCAATTACTCTTAATGCGAGCCCTTCAACGACCGCTGTTTTGCCAACACCGGGGTCACCCACGCAAATAGGATTGTTTTTACGGCGTCTTGCAAGAATGTCGACCATCTGACGAATTTCAGCATCACGTCCAAATACGGGGTCGATTTTGCCATCACGGGCTTTAGCAGTGAAGTCTTCACAAAAACGGGCAATCGCGGTGTTACCAGCTGGCGTCCCAGGTTGTCCGTTAGCACCACCAGCGGAACCTGTTATCGCATTTGCATTTTCTTCTGAATTGCTGGCAATGACTGCCAATGCATCCATCACTTTATTCTTGTCTAAGTCTTTTAGGAGAGTCGTATAGGCACCACTCGCATAAACTGAAGAGCGTGCCACAAAGGCTGCCATCAGTGCACCAGAGCGAATACTGGTTTCAAATAACTCGACTGAAGCAATTAACCATGCATCAGCAAATAATTCAGGTAATAAATTTGAAAACTGTGGGCGGCCATTATTACCCGTTTTAAACTCTTCTATAACGTGCTCAAGCGCACGTACCAATCTACCGGGATCAATCTCTAACTGTTTCGCAATGAGATGTAAGTCACCACGCGGATTATCGAGCAACTTTGCTAGCATGTGCTCAATCGTTATTTCATACTGTAGCCTGCTGACACAGGTGCCTGCCGCGTGCTCTAAAGCTTCGCGACATTGTGGGTTGAGTCGATCAACCAAGCCTTTAAATTCGACAACTTGCATAGGTTAAAAAGTTCCTTATTGTTAGTCGAAGATCGTAGGTTTAAAGCTATCTATCCCGTCGCGCTTCAATTTGAATTTGTCCTGCCGAGTTAATTCGAAGGTACATTGAAAAAGTTTCGCCAATTAATTTTGCATCATTGTGCGCGATTTGAGCGCTCAGCTCAAACTTGAGCGTAATGATTTGATTGTCTTCTACGCAGCTTGTCAGGGTTGGGTTTCGAAGTCTAGGTTCATATCGTTTGATTTGCCAAACAATATCTTCACAGATTTGTTCTGATGTACCGACCGCAAAAGACCCAGCAATATTGTTCATATCATATAGACCGAACTCTGGGTTAATCGGTACAGACCCACGCCTTGTATTGAGCAGACGGGTTAGGTGGTTCATGATGGAAAGCCTAAGCAACGTTTCATTGGACACCCCCGTTATCAAATGGGGGTGTGCCAGATACAACATTCGCTCTAAAAGTCGGCTTTGAACCATCACTATTAATCGTTTACGAATGAACTATATTAAAAATTACTTAGGTGCCGACCAAGAGTCTTGGGCTTCAATACCATCAGGCGTAAATGTTTCTATTATTGTCTCGTACGTAAAAGAAACTTCTTCCATGTGGCCCATTGACTTGTTGTTAGGGTCTAAGGCTACAGGGTAATATTTTCTGATCGAGGTAATGATGGCATTCTTGATTTCAACCGTATAGTAAAGCGTCTCTTGGCCTTGAGCTGAAATCAAATAATATTCAAGCTTAGCATCGGTTAACTGTTCACCAGACGTTAATGCTTGAAAAAGTTTAGGCGAGGATTTGTCAAGCTCTTTGATAATCATCAGCGGCATGTGAATACGCTTACCGGTCGGTAAACCCGTTTGAATCGAACGGGGTATTTCAATAGTGTGGTCAACACCCTGAACGAGAATCTTGCCTTCTTGATTCTGAATTGTGCAGCTACCCTCAATCTTACCTTGTTGTTTACCGGTAAGTGAAAAAAATCCTGGCATTGGCATATATTATCTCCTGATGGTATTTGGAACCCAAAAGACCTAATAACCGATTCCTTTGGGCTTGTAATGAATTAGATAAGTGTTTACTTTTTGTCGAGCTTTCCAACCAGCGAAAGGGTAAAGGAAGCGCCCATGTACTTAAAGTGTGGCCTTACCCTCATCGATACGCGATACCAACCTGGATCACCTTCAACATCTTGAACTTCGATTTGAGCAGATCTAAGTGGTCGACGGCTACGAACTTCTTGACCTGGGGCGTCCATGTCAGCGACGTATTGACGAATCCAATTATTTAATTCGTTTTCAAGGTCAGCACGTTCTTTCCAAGTACCAATGTTCTCACGTTGAAGTACTTTAATATAGTGAGCTAATCTGTTGACTACAAAAATGTAGGGTAATTGAGTGCCTAACTTGTAGTTGGTTTCAGCTTCTTTACCTTCTTTGTTGTTACCAAAGAATTTAGGTTTCTGGCAGGAGTTAGCAGAGAAAAAAGCAGCATTATCACTGTTTTTACGCATTGCTAAAGCAATAAAACCTTGCTCTGCTAATTCAAACTCACGTCGTTCTGAAATGAGTGATTCAGTTGGAATCTTAGTTTGAATTTCGCCCATTGCTTCATAATTATAAATGGGTAAATCATCGACAGTACCACCGCCGCGAGGGCCTATGATATTGGCACACCAACGATAGTCAGCAAAGCTCTGCGTTAAGCGCGAAGTGAAGGCAAATGCGGCATTACCCCAAAGAAACTTGTTGTGACCTTCACTAACAGTTTCTTCATAGTTGAATTTTTTTGATGGCGTCGTATTGTTACCATAAGGTGTACGCAACAAAAAGTGAGGTGCTACTAAACCTACGTTACGCGCATCATCACTTTCGCGAAACCCTTGCCATTTAGTATATTGTGGCCCTTCAAAGATCGAAGACAAGTCTTTAAGGTCAGGCAGTTTGGTGTAATCATCGAGGCCAAAGAAGCTAGCACTCACGCCAGAGATAAATGGCGCATGCGACATTGCAGCCACTGAAGCGCAGAATTGTAAAAGTTTAATGTCTGATGAGCCAGGGCCAAACTCATAATTAGCTAAAACTGCACCATAAGGTTGACCACCGAACTGACCGTACTCAGCTGTGTAACTATTTTTATACAAACCTGATTTTGTGATTTCTGGTGAGTCTTCGAAATCGCTGAGCAAATCATCTTTACTCACGTTCATCATTTCGATTTTTATATTTTCACGAAAGTTGGTTTTATCTACCAAAAACTTTAATGAACGCCAAGAAGATTCAAGTCGTTGAAAATCAGGGTTATGAAGAATTTCATCTACCTGTCTGCACAGCTTCTTGTCTAAATCAGCAATCATTTCATCAGCTAAGCCTGCCGTGATTTTGTCAGTAATTCGACCAGGTTCTAGCAGCGACGTAATGAAGGTTTGAATGCCTTGTTTAGTGATGTCGTATGACTCACCACCAGGTTTTACTTTAGTGCTCAGTAATAATTCGTCTAGCAATGAGCCACTTGATGCCTCTGGGGCTGTCGAGTCTTCTTTTTTTGTTTCATCATTCATGGTTGCAATTGCCTCAAGTTATTTTTTCTCAATACCCAATTCACCCAACAACTTAGCCCGGGTGTCGTCATCTTCGATCAACGCTTGTAGTTTCTTGCGAAAATCAGGTACGTTACCCAAAGGCCCCTTTAGCGCTTTAAGTGCATTGCGTAATTCGATGATTTCCTTAAGTTCAGGAACGTTTTCTACAATTGAATCAGGTTCAAAATCGCGCAAATTTTCAAACTTAAGGCTTACAGCCATATTGTCTTGAGAATCTGCAACAAGCTTGTTGGGTACAGTTAAATTGATTGAAAGTTTTTGGGCTTTTAAAACATCGCTGAAGGTATCTTTATCAACATTAATGGGCTTTCTGTCATCAACTGTACGATCGTCTGCCTTTTGTGTAAAGTCACCCAAGACTAAAATTTTCAGGGGCAATTCAACTTCGGCTTGTGCGTCACCTGTTGCAGGCTTGTAGGTTATGTTAACCCGTTCTTTGGGGGCTACTGATCCTTCGCTCGACATGATTTCTCCTAAAGTTCACGAACAATTAATCACAAGAAAGTACTGCAAATAAAGCCTTTTTTGTAATGATAATTAACAATTCTAAATACAAAGACATATGGGATCAAATCAAATAGAATTGTAGTTCAGTCAACAAATCTATTTAATTTTTCTTAGACTAACATCAAAAGGTTGGGTTTATAAAAATTTTTCAATATAAAGAAAATATTAATAATCAAAATTTGAACAATTTTTTAAATGATTTCGAAATACAACTTACTTAACTGTGAATTTTAATTGATTAGAACCCTTTCAGTGTCTTGCAAAGGCACTTATTCTAATTTTGACCATAATTTTTTTGTATGAAACTCATGTAATATCTATTGCTATTCAATGACCTAAAGTTAGTATGATGATTGATGGCAACTGACTTCAAGACCACCTATGCGGCAGAGCTACGACGATTAAGGCATTATGCCCAAGAGTTTGCTCGTGCGAATCCGGCACTTGCGCCGATGCTTGGCGCTGTTTCTACTGACCCCGATGTTGAGCGTTTGCTTGAGGGGGTTGCGTATCTCAACGGCTTAACGTTACAAAAGCTTGACGATGAGTTTCCTGAAATCGCGCAAGAACTTGCTGGCATGCTTGAGCCACAAATTTTGCGTCCCGTTCCTGCAGCGACCATGGTTGTTTTTGAACCTAAGGCTTCGCTTAAAGAACCTGCTGTTATCAAAGCAGGCACTGAATTAGCGGCTAACCCAATTGATGACGTCAGTTGCACGTTTCGTACTTCAACTGACCTTGTGGTTAATCAACTTTCTCTCAAGAGTGCTCAAGCTGATCAGCTACCGTCAGGTGATTCTGTTATTCGTTTAGAGTTTAAAGCCAGTGCAACATCGCGTGGTGTAGATCTGCCCGATACCATCAGGCTGTTTGTCGGTGAGGTTGCCGATACGGGTTCAACCATCCTGATGCTGCTACAAAGCTATGCAAAAAGCATTTTTTTAGTTGATGGTGATGGCAATCGATTTGATATTTCGAGCTCGCTTCAATTTCCCGGGTTTAATGAACCGCTACTGCCTCGGCCTAAAAATGGTATTCCTGCTTTCGGTTTGATACGCGAGTTGTTGTCATTTCCAGAAAAGTTTATGTTTGTTGAGTTTGCAGGGCTCAACAAAAAAAATATTGCTGTAAAGACTGAAGCTTTTACAATTGAGATAAGATTATTAAAGTCTACTCAAGCTATTCCTCAGCTGACTGCCAAGAGTTTTATGTTGCATGTCACCCCAGCTTTGAATCTTTTTAATTTGTCTGCCGAGCCTATTCACTTAGATCACGAAACGCATGAATACTTGGTTTTACCTGATGGGCTATCTAGAAAGCATCACCAGATATTTTCTTTAGATTCTGTTACGGGTGTTAGGCAAGGGCAGGCACATCAAATAAAATATCAACCTTTTTCTCTCTTTCAATTTGGGTCTATTAAAAACGAATCATCCTACCGTACGACGGTCAGGCAGGCTAACTCTGGCGACTGGGTAGAAACTTTTATTTCTGTAGCCTACCCGCGAGGTGACGTACCGGTTGTCGAAACGCTCTCAATTGAAATGACGTGTACTAATCGTTGGTTGCCTGAATCACTAAAGTTGGGTGATGTGTGTCGTCCCACTAACTCGTCACCCGAGCGTTGTTCATTTAGAAATATTTCGCCTATTAAAGGTGCCGTCGATGTGCTCACGGATGAAGCGCTGTTGTGGGCCTTTATTGGGCATACAACCATGAACTTCATGTCACTTGGTTCAACTGAAACGCTGCGATCACTATTGCGTCTTTACGTTGGTGTCCGTACTAATAACCATGCATTGCGAGCCGCTAATGAGCGCCAAATTGATGGCATCTTAGAATTACGTGTTTCCCCTGAAACTCGTATCTACAGGGGTTCCGTTGTTCAGGGTCAAGCGATACATATGCATTGTGATCAGTCTAACTGGCCCTGCATGGGCTCGATGTATATTTGGGGGTGTGTTTTAGCCCGATTTTTTGCAAGTTACGCCACAATAAATGTATACACGCGGTTTGAATTAAGCGATCGCAACACAGGAGTCGAATTCAAATGGCCACCGATGTTAGGCAACAAGCCGTTGATCTAAGGGGTCGGTTGCTCAGCAAGAGTGATCACTATTCTTTTTTTCAAGCGCACCGCTTATTAGGTCTGCTTTCGCGCAATAATAGTGCGCCATTAGTTGATGCATTGCGAACGCACCCCACGCTTGGGTTAGGCTTTCCAACATCAGATATTCAAAGCATTGAAACGAATGACGAAAATAGCTACCGTATATCTGCCAATTTTCTTGGTTTATATGGCGTTGACTCACCATTACCTACTTTTTACACTGAAGATCTGCTATTTGAGCATGCAGATGGTTTTAATATTAATCAAGAATTTTTAGACATTTTTGCTCAATCTGTTTATCCGCTTTTTTTTCGCGCTTGGCTAAAACCTCGCGTAAGCCTTCGAGTCGTTGAGTATGAAGACTCTCGAATGCTCGATATTCTGTATGCTTTTGTGGGCGTACCTGAACCCAAACGCTACTTAAAACAGCCGGGCATTGCGTCTCTTCTAAATTGTGGTGCCTTATATAGCCAACAAATTCGATCAGCGGCTGGGTTGCAGGCCATCATTGAAGCGAGCTTTTTGAGTGTTACTGTCCAAGTTAAACAGTTGCAGCGTGTCGTTGTGCAAATTCCAAAAGATCAGACGTTATTATTGGGGCATCAATCTTGCAGTTTAGGCCAAACCAGTCATCTTGGTTCTCATTGCCAATCTATGGGCGGTGTGACCATCTGTTTAGATGAGGTTGATGTTGAACTATTTAGTGATTTGTTGCCGGGTGGTGTGCAGTTTGAACGCCTTCGATTTTTAGTAGACTATTACCTCATTGAGCCCTTACCCGTTCGAGTTGAACTATCGCTCAAGATAACGTATGTTCAATCAGGTCAGCTTTCAGGAAACAAGTGGTGTCAGTTGGGTCACGACACTTGGCTACTGCCTGAAAGCTATCAAGGGCCTGTAAAAACTTTCTTTGAACTACCTATTCGCAACCATGTAACTCGCGCATAAAAACGGTTCTTTTGAAAATGGATGTTACATGAGTTTTATTCGGTTATCTTAACGGGTTTGTTGTGAAGACCGCTATAGGAATAGCCCTATTAAGGAGGCACAAATGGCCAATATATTTGATGGACTAAACGAAGAAGTGCGATTTGCATTCAAATCAAACGCATCGAATGCACCTAGTTTTGATGTGATCTCTTTCGAGGGTGAAGAGGGGTTGTCAAGGTTGTTTCGTTTTGAAATCACATTAGTTACAAATTCAAAAGAAGTCGACTTAAAAGATTTACTTAGCGCTTCAGCAACCTTTGCAACACGCACCACCACAGGGGCAGTTTACACACCTTACTACGGCATATTGTGCGAAGTAGCGCAAGTCGGTCAAGTTGATGAATACACGTTTTGCCGAGTGGTTTTTGTACCCGCAGTCTGGAAGTTATCGCTCACTAAAATCAATGAGGTTTATTTAGATGAACAATCAATTCCAGATTTAATTTCGAAGATATTGCGTGACAATGGGTTTTTAAACTCTGATTTTAAAGTGATGCTTAAGAATTTATCTGCTTATCGGAAACGTAGTTTTGTCTGTCAGTACCAAGAGAGTTTGCTTAATTTTATTTGTCGATGGATGGAAAAAGAAGGCTTATATTTTTACTTTGAACAGGGCTCAGATAGCGTACAGTTAGCTATTATCGATTATAAAGAAGCACACATAGCCGAATCGATGGCTATTGCTTACACGCCTAGAGAAAATATACAAACGTCACAGCTTGATCAGGCTATTACGGCTTTTTCACAACAGCTCAGGCAAGTGTCAGCAACGATAGTCGTTCAAGACTTTGACTATAGGCAGGCATCTCTTGCTGATGGTCTAAAGGCACAAGTAAGCGTAACGAATGGTCAGGCGGGGCAAGTCATGTTTTACGGTGATAACCTGCGTACAGAATCTGAAGCATCTCGTTTGGCTAGTGTTCGGGCTCAGCAAATAGAGTGTCAATATGAGGTCTTTAATGGTGAGGCACCTGCCGTGGGCATTCGCTCTGGGTACTTTATTGATTTGACTCGTCATTACCAAAGTGCTTGCAACGATAAGTTTTTAATAACCGATGTGACACATCGTGGCTCTCAAGTGGGTGTTGTGTTATCTGGCCAAACAACAGCTTTCAATCACGGTGAAACCGCTACAGTTTACTTTTCTAAGTTCAAAGCTATACGCGCCTCACAGCAATTTCGTGCTGAACCCGTAACGTTTAAACCTGTTATTTCTGGTGTATTAAGTGGGGTGATCGATAGTGAAGGGTCAGGTAAAACTGCAGAGCTGAATGAATACGGTCAATATAAAGTACAGTTTCTTTATGATTTGTCTGCAAAATCAGCTAATAAAGGATCTGCATGGGTTCGCTTAGCAGCACCTTACGGTGGCAGTGGTCATGGCATGCACTTTCCCTTACTAAAAGGCACCGAGGTGCTGGTGGCATTTGCCGGGGGTGACCCAGACCAACCCGTGATTGTTGGCAGCGCGCCTAACTCTGAAAACCCTAATGTAGTCATTGATCAAAACTCACAGAGCAATGGTTTTAAGACCGTCTCAGGCAACTTAATTACGCTTGAAGATGACGATGCGACGCAAGGCATTACGATTCACTCTCCGGCAGGTGGAACGTACCTTTATATGGGGCAATTTCCTAAACCAAAGCAGGGTAGTTAAGTACACTTGTTGTTTGTTTCAATATGAAAAGTTGTATCGGCCAAGACCCATGCGAAGTCAATGCTCGCAAAACCTTGACCCATAACAGAGGAGTGATATGGCAACAGATTATGGCTTAGCAAAAATATCTAATGGTACGCATTATGAAGAGCATGTAGGTGAAATGATTAGCCTTGTGTTTGGCGAGCGGCTCGGCTATGTGGGTAGTAATCAAAATAATGTTGTGGCTGCTATAGACTCGGCCTTTCAATTGGCTAAGGCTAACCAAACAGGTTTAGATACGCATACTTCGCTTCAAAAAGTCGATGGAATTCGCTATATGAAAGGTATGGCTATTGATGTGGCACAAATGGGTGGTGGTTCTTATGAGCAATCATTTGGGGTCACAGCGGGCTCATCAGACGCTAGTGTTTTTAGTGATCTTTACTCTTACATAAACGACAATGTTTTTGCAAAAGCTTCAAAAATTGCAACTAGCTTAGCTGATGTAAGATCTGTCATTCCAAACTCAGTGGGTGATTTACACCTTGAAAAAGAAGGTGAGTTAGGTGTTGATAAAGCAGTAGGTTTCGGTACAGACTTAGCTTCTATTGTTGAACAAATCACCAAAAATGTTTTGCCAAAAATAATTTCAACCTATCAACAAATGAACCCCTACTCTGCGTTGACAATCAATGATCAGTCAGAAGCATTCTTGGGTACGCGTGGCGGAAATGGTAAAAATGGTTCTGTCGGCATTCTTTTGTCACCGACCGGTTTCACTCTCTCAGCTGATTCATCTAACCGAGCATTCACCAAAACTGATTATTTAGTGACAGGTTTTAGCGGTGATGCAGCGGTATCAATGCAGGCAACAACCAGCGATGCCACACTTGCCGTGCAGGCCTCAGTCATTAATATGACAACTGCAAAATCAAGTAGTGAAAAGTCCACGTCTTCACATTCTGCAAGTCAATATTCAGTTGAAACAGTAAACGGGCAGTCTAAGACTTCAGTCAATATGAGTTCATCAAACATGACGCTTGAAGCAGCCCAAAGTAGTGGGTCGGGCTCAATATCGCTACAAAGCAGTCAAGTTAAAGGTGCTGTTGGCTCGAACACTAGTTTGATTTTGTCAGATTCATCTGGCACATTAGAATATAAAAGTACAAGTTCAAAGGTAGTTATTTCATCGTCAAGCGCTAAGCTTTCTTTTGGTTCATGCAGCGTTACGGTTGATGCGGGTGGTGTTGCAATCAATGGTAGTAATCTTAAGGTGCTTATGTGAAAATATTTAACCCGTTTGCAACTGAAGTGACTTACCGAGTTTTTTCTTTAGCACCCAAAAAATATTCGTTGTCAGTTGCTGTATTGGTTAGATTCAATCTGCATCCAGACGGTGAGCCATCACCTGATTCAAAATCACCTATATGGGACGTTCTAAAACCGGCAATGAAGGGGTATTCAACCTATGACGAAGGTTGGCCGAAATTGTTAGGCGAATATATCGTCTTTGGGGCAGCCTATTTACCCGCCTCACAAACATCTCAGCCCATTTCAGCTGTTGTTTCAGTCGGTGATTTAAGCAAGCGCTTAGCAGTGTTTGGCGACCGTTACTTTAATGCTGCTGGGTTTTCAGTTAACCCCGCATCTTTTGACCGTATGCCCATCGCACCACAAACTGCCTTTGGTGGTGAGTCTTATCATGCTAACCCTTATGGTAAGGGGGCAGATACTGTGAAAGAGCCTACAGGTGAATGGCTTCGTCTTTTACCAAATGTGGAATTACCCAATGCATTAATGACCTCGTCGTCTAAAAACCCCCCTGTTGCAGGGTTTTGGCCCTACTACGCTGACATGCCTCAGCGAACAAGGTATTTAGGCAAATTTGATGACAATTGGGTAAAGACTCGTTGGCCCCATTTGCCTGTACATACAGACTTTAGCTTTTTTCAGGTTGCTCCTGAAGATCAAAGACTGGGTGAGGCCTTTTGGAAGGGAAACGAATCGATTACCATTCAAAATATGCACTCAAGTCATGCCGTATTAAATGCCAAACTACCTGGGTTGCGGGTTCGCTTATTTGGTGCGGTGACTGACCCAAATGGAAAGTTAAATACAGGTGAAGCTAAAACTCGTCTTGAAACTATATTTTTACTACCTGATTATTTGACAGGCATTGCTCTTTTTAGAGCTGTCATTGAAGTTGATGACCCCGAAGGGCGTGATATATTGGGTTTGTGTGCTGAAATTGAACAGATTGATCAGCCAGCAAAACCTTCTAAGTATTACCTTGAACCTTTCATTCAGAGATTGAAGGGTAATGCAGACGAAGTTATACCTTCGTTTATGCCGGGTTTAGTCTCTTCACAAGAAGATAAAAAAAGCCTTGACCAGTTGCTAGCTGAGCTTGAGCACCAACGCCAAGCTTTTGTGGAACAGATGTCTGAGGCAGGTATACCTGAATCTCAAATAATTTCCTCACTCAAAGGTAACCCACAAACAAGAGCCCTTGCGTTGGCGATTGAACAAACAGCGGGCGGCATAGCAGGTTTTTTTGATGACATAAAAGATTTTGCACAGTCTTCATATTGCATTGATAAAGTATCAGAAAAAGGCGAGATAACCACTGTTGATTTTGCAGCGGCCAGGTTAGCGCGAAAAGAAGTGTTAGAGCGACAAGCCGCAGGTGAAAGCTGCCGTGATTTAAATCTGCCCAATGCCGATCTATCTGGTTTAGATCTTTCAGGTTTAGACTTCTCGGGGTCGGTTCTTATGGGTGCCAATTTTATAGGTAGTGTAGCTGTAGGCACAAAATTTGATCGATCAACGCTAACTGATGCTAATTTTGCAGCCGCTAATTTGTCTAAAACAAGCTTTGTAATGAGTGGGTTGAGTCAGGCTAAGTTTCACGGCGTTAACTTTTTAGACGCCACTTTAGCTGGGGCTGATTGCTCACTGGCGAATTTTACTGATGCCGTACTTGAAAACGTTGATTTGTCAGGGGCAAGTTTTTCAGGTGCTCAATTACGTAATGTCAATCTTGTCAATGCCTCAGCACATAAGACAGACTTCACTGGCGCTATGCTGGCTCAATCAAACTTAACGGGCGCAAATCTTATTCAGGCTAATTTTTCAGCTGCTGATTTATCAGAAGCAAATTTATCAAAGTCACGTTGCATTAATGCGAGTTTTTCATGTGCAAAACTTCATAAATCAAAGTTTGTAGGTGCTGACTTATCTGATAGTAGTGCTGATAAAGGAACCCAAGCTACGGCTGCCGATTTTCGTGATGCCCATCTAGATAAAGCCAGTTGGGTAGGTGCCAATGTTTGTGGTTCAAACTTTGATCGTATTACGGGTAACGGCGCAGATTTCTCAGAAGCAGTGATGTCAGAAGTCACCATGCGCCGTATTCAGGGTAAGGGTATGATTTTTGATAAAGCGGTTCTACAACAAGCCGACCTTTCTATGAGTGATTTTATGGAAGGGTCTTTTGCGCGAACAAAACTTTCTAATGTTGATCTTCTATCGTGTAACCTCTACGGGGCTAATTTTCTTGAAACTGAATTTGTAAATGTTCGTATTGATGGCTCTTATATTGCCAGAACAATTTTGGCTGAACGAATTGGCAAAATTGAGGTGTAACGTTGAATAATGTAAATGGCATTTCAGCGCTGATAGATTGTGAAGTAAATGGCGTCATTGAAAATATTGACTTCAGTGGCTATTCTTTTGCTGGTCAATCGCTAGCGGGTTTGCGCTTAAATGGCGTTGTTTTACGTGGTGCTGATTTGAGTGGTTGTCAATTTGGAAAAGCCGATCTTGAAAACTGTGATTTTTCTGAGGCAAATTTATCTCATTCTTCCTTCTTAGAGGCCAGCATGTTGAAAGTTAAGCTTTCAAAAGCCACTTTAGACGGGGCTAAGTTTGATGGCCTGCAAGCTAAAGAATCTGATTTTTCTGAAGTGTCTGCTACAAATGCTGATTGGCATTTAGCATTGCTTGATACGTGCTCGTTTGATCAATCTATTTTGGTTGGGGCTAACTTTGAGCAGGTAAGTGCAATAAATAGCAGTTTTAAAAAAGTAGATTTTACCGAAGCCATTTTAAGACGTGCCACGTTTCAGAATACTGATTTAAGTGAGGCTACTTTTAAATCAACCCAAATGCAACAATGTTATTTAGTAGAAGCCAAACTGGCTAAACAAAAATTTATTAATTGCGATTTAACCTTAGCGATCTTTGCACATGCAGATTTGAGTGGCGCTAATTTCTCTGACACAGCACTGACTCAAGTCAGTTTTGATCAGGCTAAATTAACGCAAAGCAATTTTTCTAATTCTAGCTTGACCAATGTTATTTTTTCAACGGCTGACTTGTCAGGCTCTAACTTCGACTTTACGCAAGTTAATCACGCAAATTTCGCGCATGCCAACATGAAGGGTATTCAGGCTCATGATGCATTATGGTCACATTGCGTCTTAATCGAAACAGACCTTTCTGTTGCTATTTTGCCTAAAATTACCTTTGAGTATTGTGATTTTTCAAAGGCTAATATTCAGGGCAGTGATCTCACAAACAGTTCATTTAATGCTTGTATTCTCTATGAAATTTCCGACCTAAAAACTTTGTGGCATGGAGCGAATTTTAAACATTGCATCAAAGAAGACAAGCTTCGTTTAAAAGCTGATCAATGGCAGATACCTGACTAGTTTTTTTTACTGCTTGTTAAATATTGAACACAATTAAATACTGCATACAACCAATTACTACACAATTAACTATTCGGCACAACAGGACACCTCAAAATGATTGCACGTACATTGCAAACCAGGGCATCAACTCAAATGCCAGTCGCCGCGCTGCGAGTTGCCACGGTAACCGGGCGTGCAGATGATTGGTTTTTCATTCAGGGCATTAACGCAATTAGATTAAAACGCGCAGCAAGTTGTTTGATCGAACCCCAATTGGGTGACTCGGTACTTATTTTTGATGCGGGGCTTGAAAATGTGAGTTTCATCACTGCAGTGTTGATCAGAAGCCAAGAGGTCACATCAAAAATATGCCTACCAGGTGGTGTATCGTTAGAAACCATTGATCAGCAGTTGACCATCAAAGCAGAAAATATCTCAATCAATGGCAATGCGTCTGTTTCACTTAACTCAGCTCTTGTTGATGTGAATGCTATAGCAGCAACCATTAAAGTGTCGCATTGGCAAAGTTGGTCAGAGTCTATAGAGTCTCACGCTGTGCGAGCCACTTTCGCAATTCAAACCCTAACTTCTCAAGTTAATCAAGCCATCTCTCGCGTTCGAAATAGCTGGCGTAAAGTTGATGAGCTTGATGAAACGAATGCAGGTCGTGTGCGTGTCACGGTTCACGGTCACCACCAACTCAATGCAGAGCATGTCACAACAGAGGCTCGTGGTTTTGTGCGCATTGATGGTAAAAAAATTGACCTAGGCTAAAAAAAAGGGGTATGTATGTATGCAGCAACCATTCAAGCAGGCGACATTATCTGCTACCTAGACACTTGTAACACTCCGGCACCCCCGGCACCTCCTATACCCATTCCTTATGTCAACATTGCCATGACGATGATGGCTATGCCTACCGTAACCCAAGTGCTGGTTTGTGGCTGTCCCACATTGAACTTAGATTCAAAGGTATCTATCAGTAGCGGCGATGAACCTGGGGTGAATGGTGGCTTGATTTCAGGGTCGTTCATTGGTGAGTGCCAGTTTACGGCCGGTAGCTCGAAGGTGACACTTAAAGGTAAGCCTGCTGTTCGCATGCTTGACCCAACTAAATCAAATAAGGGAAACTGCTTCGGTTCGATGACAACACCGAGCCAGGTCATGGTTACTTTTGGGTAGTGGGGCTTTCAATCAGTATTTCATCAATGGGGCGACCTGTTGATGTTAAAGCGACCTGTCGACCCGGGTAATACTTAACACGCGCCAATTCGGTTTTTCCCTTATAAAGATATTTTACGAGATAGGCAGGCTGTGTGTAAGTAATTTTAGGTTGCAGCGTGCATGTTGTTTCGATAAAAAACTCTTGATTTGTCATATATTCGCCGGGTTCAACCTTTTCTGGTGTTTTTTTAGGTGGGAAAACCATTTTCCACAAAATATCACCCAATATGCCACCAGCCAAACTAAACCCAACTGTTAGTGGTAAAGATGCTGGCCATAAAGCGTAAGCCAGAACGCCTAAGCCATAACCGCCTGCTGTAAACCCTGGGCCAGCTACTGCACCAGCTACTGCACCACCTGCTACAGTTGGCCAAATCCACTTTTGGCTACTTGCCCCATAATTAGCTGTGAGCGTATAGGCGATTGGAGCACCCATTGCCGCACCCAGCAAAGGCTGCCAGTAGCGTTTAAGCCAAGGTGTATTTTGCTTTTCACGGGTTGCTTTTTGTTCCGCTGTAAGAATTGTTTTCCAGCAAACTTGTGGTTTTGTCTTTTCAGTAAAGGTTTCTTGAGTGATCGTTAAAACCTTACCGGTAGGCGTTTTAGCTAAAGCACTGCTTGAGAAAAGAAATGTTAGCACCAAGATACTAATTAGCGAGTCTGAACTCGTTGAATTGCCTGCCATATGTAGCTGATTACCTATGTTTCGTTGCATAATACAGTCTTACCTTTGTTATGACAAACTTTATGACTCGACGCTTTATACGGTTAGGCTTTATTATTTTTTTGGTGGGCTTTTTATGTGGTTGCTCAGCCTTCGGTGGCAAATCTACTGAAGATAAGAAAGAAGAGGCAAAGGCGAAAGTAACATGGCCTTATGCCAAAGAAGGCATTTTGCTTGAGCTTGCAGCAGATATTAATTTAAACTTTTTTTCAAATCAGTCACACACTCTAGCGTTAGGTATTTGGCAATTTGACGATGAAAAGGTTTTTATTAAATTAATCAATGACAAAGCTGAATTAATTAAAGCATTGGCGACTGGAAACCTACCTAAAGGTGTGTTACAACTTGATCGTTATGTTATTCAACCCGATACAAAGATTTTGTTAAAAACTGACCGTGCTCAAGGTTCGAAATATGTCGGTATTTTGGCTGGTTATTACTCGTTTACGCCTTCAGGTGCTGCACGTTATTTCCGTATTCCTTTAAATATTCAAACAAGTGGTTTGATATCAAAAGATTACACCGCTGAACCGGCAGTGCTCGCGTTGCGGTTTTTGCTCGGTACACAAAGTATAGTGAATGCTGAAACTTTGACCTATGACGCAGACGCTAAAGTAGTCATAGAAAAAGTACCTCTAAGTAATGAAAACCTAGAAATTAAGTTGTCACCTGATGTCTTAAAAGAATCAGCAGAAGAATCTAGCGCGGCAATTAAGTTAGGCCAGTGAGGGTATTAAAGTAATGGATATTCGACAAAGCATTTTTTGGCATCAAGGTCTGTTTTTACAACCTCAGCATTTTCAGCATTTAGAAATGCACCAGCAATTCTGCCGCGAACACTTAACCCGTATGATTAGCCCTTACCCCTGGGGCGTTAGTGAGTTAGCATTATCTGAGCAGGCATTAGGTATTAAAGTTTTTGAAATTAGACGGCTTAAACTCCTGTTTCCTGATCAAACCTACGTCGAATTTCCAGGTAACGCAATTATTTCACCTCGGTCTTTTGAAAAAATATGGACTGATGCAGACGAGTGGCTTGATGTATACGTCGGTATTCGTCGTTTTTCACAGGCAGTAGCGAACGTAACAGTTGTTGATGCAACCAATCAGTTTGAAAGTGTTCAAACGCGGTTTGCTTCGTTATCTAACCCAACCGAACAGCGAGACTTATATAGCGACAACTCTGATGCAGTGATGCCAACAATAATACATATTGTAAAAATATTCTTTAAAAATGAGTTGGCAAGTTTAGATGATTATGACTTATTTCCCATCGCGCAGCTGGTCAGAGAAAGCGATCAGGTCAGGCTGGTACAAAATTGGGTTCCAGCTGTATGTGCTGTGAGCGCGTCAACACATTTGACAACGGTACTAAGAGACATAAGAGATGATTTACTGGGTAGAGCTCGACAACTCGATGAATATAAAAGCCCTAGCAACTCAGGCGTTGAAAATTTAGATGCGAACTTTATTATGATGATGCAGGCGGTTCAAGTTTTAAATCGCCATGTACCCGCACTCACTCATTTAATAGAGACTAACTTTGTGCACCCCTGGGATGCTTACGGTGCATTACGCATGTGTGTAGGTGAATTAAGCACTTTTTCAAATCGGCTTGACTTATATGGTCGTCAAATAGGCCGAGATGATGGTCTTTTACCTTACGATCATCAAAACGTTGCGACTTGCTTTGAGAAAGCCAAAGCTCTTATTTCTCAATTGTTGGCTGAGATTTCTCTCGGCCCCGAATATCGTATCGTATTGTCTTTCAACGAGGGCTATTACAGCCAATCAATTCCTGCCGAGTATTTTGGTAGCCGAAATCGCTTCTTCCTTATTTTACAGACTGAGGCAGCGCGAGATTTTGATGTGTTGCAATTCATGGCCTCATCGCGCATGGCTGCTACGTCTGATTTGCCCAGTTTAATAGACCATGCATTGCCCGGTTTAGATCTTATAGAATTGTCTGGGCCACCTCAAGGTTTACCGCGCCGCGCAGATGCTCGTTATTTTCGTATTGAGCAGGTCAGTGAAGCATGGGAACGTGTCGAAACAGAAGGGCACCTTGCTCTTTATTGGCATGATGCACCTGCAGATTTGAAAGCAATTATTGCGATTACTAGGGGGTAAGATGTCTTTATCTTCACTTTTTGCACCGGTTATGGCTTATGTTCAAAGTGTTGAATATCTGCCTAACCCTGATGCTCAGGTAATTCATGACCAATTGCAGTCGTTGATACTTGCTGCTCGAGAGCAAGCCTTGGTTGATGAAATTGCGCATGAGCGTTTCCGTGAAGCTTTATTTCCTGTTGTAGCATGGAGCGATGAACGATTCGCTAATTTGCCCGCCTGGAAGGCAAATCATGAATGGCGGCCGCTTATGCTACAAAAAAAATTGTTCACGACAAGTTTGGCAGGTGTCCTTTTTTATGAGCGGCTTGAGGCTGTCCTTCAAGAAGATAATGAACTCAGAGAGTTATTTGTTTTATGTCTATCTATGGGGTTTTTAGGGCGTTACAGCCAACATCCGAATGACCCGGCGCTCGTTCAACTGCGGCTCGCTCAATATAAATTGATTCGCCCAAATAGAGGTATTTCTAATAACTCTAGCGATGAGCATTTGTTCCCCGAGGCGTATCGTGTCGTGTCTTCAGAGGGTAGCCAGCGTAAAAGAAAGATTCGTCAGCGACGTTTCTTATTCATAGCAGTTATTGGCCCGGTTCTTTTGATTATTGCTTTAGCGGCTACTTTTAACTATGATTTGACGCTAAAAATTAGCAGTATTACGCAAATGTTGAAATTATGAAGTCAATCTTTCTTTTCATTCTCGCTGTCATTATTTTAATATTGTTGGCGGTTTTTAGTTGGCTTTTTGTTCTTTCTATGGAATGGCCTACTTGGGGAATTTTTGTTGTTTTTTTTGGTGTTTTGGGTCTCTATTTTGGTATTCACGCAATACGTAGTTTTGTTCTTATTTCGCGTTCTAAGTCTAGGCTTTTAGCATCACAAAAAACATCTGTTCGTTTGAGTAATCAGCCTGCTAAATTCAAACTGGACCTAGCTAAAAAATGGAAAGCAGTAGTCGATATGTTGAAGCAGTCGCAATTGCGACGCTTCGGTAACCCGCTCTATGTTTTGCCTTGGTATATGGTTATTGGTGAGTCAGGCTCAGGTAAAACGACAGCGATTACTCGCTCGCGCCTAAGCAGTATGTTGCGACAAACTGCTGAAACAAAAAAAATTGTTCAAACCTTAAATTGTGACTGGTGGTTTTTTAACCAAGCCATTATTTTAGACACAGCTGGGCGTTATGTTTCACCTGACAGTATCGATCAAGATCAAGAAGAATGGCATTATCTTTTAGCGTTATTTGCTAAGTACCGTTCAGGTGAGGGGCTTAACGGCTTAGTCATTGTTGTCGCAGCAGATGAGTTGTTAGCCGACGATGCTGAACTGCTTGATCGCCGTGGTAGGGCGCTTCGAGAGCGTATAGATCATCTCATGCGCGTGTTTGAAAAGAGATTTCCAATATACGTCATGCTAACCAAATCTGATCAGATTTTTGGTTTCACACATTGGGCAGAAAATCTTTCTGACATCGAATCTCAAGAAGCAATGGGTTATTTGTCTGAAGATGCAGCTGATCTGCGAGACGATAAACATTTTGTAAATAGCGCGATCGATACGATCGTGCAACGCTTGCATACTATGCGGCTTGATATGGCTGTCCGTGGTGTGAAGATGTCGCCTGAAATGCTCATGTTTCCTGGTGAAGTAAAGCGGTTACGTGATGGGTTGCAGATTTTTTTAAATTCTGTATTTGGTGAAAATCCCTATCTAGAACAGCCTTACTTGAGAGGGCTTTTCTTGACAAGCGGGCGCCAAGAAGGGTCACTACCTAGTCGTTTAAAATCTATTTTGCCTGTCTTTAACAAGGCAGATTCTGACTCACCAGACGGCAAAAAGGGTTTATTTATTCATGATGTTTTTGCCCGTATATTACCCAAAGAGCGCTATGTTTTCTTGCCTGGTGAGATAGTGAGTCGTTGGCGCAAAGCCACGAACAATATGGCTTTAGTGGCTTGGCTTTTTGTGTGTTCAGCTTTCATAATTTTTTTGATCATCTCTTATCAGACAACGTCAAATACGATAGATAGATTTAAAGCAGCCATACCTAAAGAGTTTGCGCAAGTCATAAATACTCAGGGTTCAAACGCTATTTCTAATGTGCGTGAACTCGACACGCTGTTGGTAGTGGTTGACCTTTTGTTGAGTGAGGGAAAGAAATGGAAAACCAGTTGGCTTGCATTTAGCCCCGAGGTACGTCGGTTAGATGGCAAACTTAAACAAGCGTTTGTACAAGCATTCAGGCGCATGGAATCAACTTCTACAGGTGTTAATAAATATGATGAAAACCTGATGATGCATGGTGATCCTCTGAACAAAGCTTATGCATTCTTAGGGACTATTCGCCATATCAACATGGTTCAAGCGCGAATCAATGGCGCAAATTTTGAGCAAATTAATGCGATGCCTCAAGTGCCTAGGGAGCTTCTCGAACAAAATGATTTGTTAAGTAAAGAGCTACGGGATCAATTTGATGCGCTCGTTAGCGCGTCTGTTGCATGGTCTGATCCCTCAGATCCATACCTCAAAGAAAGCCTTAAAAATATGCGTGCTGTGCTGGCTAGAGAAGTTTTCAAGGCTGTAAACACGGGTTGGTTGATCAATTGGGCTAATAACCAGTCCAATATTTCGGCTATAAAGTTAAGTAACTTCTGGAATACAAACCTTCTGGGTAACCAAGATCTTCAGATTGAGCCTGGCTTGACTGCAGCGGGTCATGTAGCAATAAATACATTTCTGGCAGAGATGCAGCAAGCCTTGCAGAACAGCCCTGAATTTGTCACTGAAGCTGGCATTTTTCGTAGTTGGTATTTGACCTCTCGTTTTAATGCTTGGAAGTCGTTTGCTCGAGGTTTCACAGGTGAGGGTGCTTTAGTCGGTGTTGAGCCAGTATGGCGAGAGCTGATTCAGACATTGGGTACGAAAACGAGCCCTTTTTATTTATTTTTAAGTAGACTTAATAAAGAGTTTGCTAATCTTGAACAAGAAAAGTCACCCCATTGGCTTAATTTTGCGCGCTATTACTTCGATTTGCAAACTCAAGCGCAAAGCACATTACCATTAAAAAATACCATGAACGTCGTGAAGGCAATCAATAGCGTTGCCGGTGGCGCCATTCGCAGATCAATTGATTCAGGGTCAAGGTTGTTAACAGGTGCCGTTTCAGATGCAACGAGAGACATTAATCTTTTTCAAAATTATCAAGAAAAACTTATAAAAACGACAACTCTAGCGCTAGGTGGGCCATCGCAGAATTTTCAAATTGCTCGCCGCTATTTTTCGGGTGCGACCGAGGAAGAAAAAATATCTGAAATAAGAGACTTAGCCCAAAGCTTGGAGACTTTTCGAAAAGACTCCAAGTATAACAATGCTGATGATGAGGCGATTTGGCAGGTTATTTCTGGGCCTATCAATGCGCTAATAAGTTACGTTTTAGAGCAAGCGTCTTGTCAAGTGCAGCAAGATTGGGATAGAAACGTCATATGGAAAAGCCAGTTAGCGATTAACCCCAAAGAAGCGAGTGAACAATTATTTGGAAATGACGGCACAGTTTGGGCGCTCGTTGATGGGCCAAATCGTTATTTTATTAACCTTAATGGTGGTTCATTTTCAATTTCTGAATACAACGGCCATAAATTGCCCTTTGCGATCGGTTTTGTTGGCTTTTTAAATCAAGCGGTCACAAGTAGAGTTAGTGCATTGGTTCGTGAACAGCGTGCTAAAGCAGCAACGGGTAAAAGTGCCAAACTGTCACTATCAGCGCTACCCTTGTCTGTTAATGCTAGCGCCAAGGTGCGACCTTATTCAGCGATGTTAACTATTCAGTGTGCAGAAGAGCCCATTGAATTGAGCAATCTTAATATGAAGTCAAGCAGTAGTTTTGCTTGGACACCTGAGCAATGTGGCGAAACTTCATTGCAGCTAAAAATTGATAACTTGACTTTGACTAAACGCTATCCTGGGCCAATGGGGCTTCCTACGATGCTTGAAGAGTTTAAAGAAGGTGCTCGAGTATTCACACCGAACGACTTCCCGGCAGCTGCAGGCCGACTAGATGAGTTAGGTGTGACTGAAATCACTGTTCGATATGATATGGATGGTACGGAATCAGTGATGCAATTGGCTCAAGACTACAAGTACCTTTCAGCCCAAACAACACCCTCAACACAATCGGCTGTCTCAAGAATGGAAATATCCGTTCCTGCTCGTGCCGGTCGTTGCTGGACAGGTGTTGCTGTTCAAGATGCTTCAATGACTCTACCAAAATATATTGCCAATGAGGCCAACAAAAAAGTTAACCCGCCACCGCCACCAATAGAGTCACCGTTACCACCGGTCAAGCCTTTAAAGCCTGTACCAATAAAAGATATTGTGATTAAGAAGGGTGATACACTTTTTTCAATTGGCAAGAAGTATGCGGTTGACCCTTTGATTTTGCGCTCTTTAAATAACCTTAAAAGTGACAAAATTATTGAGGGCGATACGTTGCTGGTTCCTATTTGGCCTGCTGATTCTCAATAGCTAAGGGTAACTAGAAACATCAATGAGATACTCAAATGGTATTTTGTTATTTTGGTTAGTAACCTTAATAGGTTGTACCAGCTTACCCTCTCAACAAAATACTCATGCTGAGGTTAATAGCCGCACAGTAGATTTAACGGTCGACTCTATTGACATTTGGGAACGCATTCGTAAAGGGTATGCCGTGCCCAATTTAAATAGCCCACTTGTCGAAAAATGGGTAGCCTACTATGCCGCTCGGCCAGAGTATATTCAACAAATGGCCGATAGGTCTGGCAAATATCTTTACTATATTGTTAATGAAGTTAATAGGCGCGATTTGCCGACAGAGCTGGTTTTATTGCCGTTTGTAGAAAGTGCTTTTAACCCCAATGCACTTTCTACAGCCCAGGCCAGTGGCCTTTGGCAGTTTATTCCGAGTACGGGCACTCATTTTAAACTTGAGCAAAACTGGTGGCGTGATCAACGTAGAGACCCTATTGCATCGACCAACGCTGCACTTGATTACTTAGAATATTTATTCGATTATCAGGGCGATTGGTTTTTGGCGTTTGCTTCTTATAACTGGGGTGAGGGTGCTGTTAAACGTGCTATGAATCAAGCTATTAGATCAGGTAAAACCCAACAATTTGAAAACTTGAAATTGCCCCAAGAGACTGAAAATTATATTCCAAAACTGCAGGCTATAAAAAATATTATTGCTAACCCAGAGCGATATTCAATTGTCTTGCCAAAAGTAAATAATCAACCTTACTTTGTTGCCATTAAGAAAGATCAAGATATTGACTTAGCTGTTGCAGCAAAACTCGCACAAATGCCAATAGAAGAATTTATCGCACTTAACCCAGGCTTTAATCAAGGCGTGATCATGGCCAGTCTTGATACAGAGATTATTTTACCGATTGAAAAGGTTCCAAACTATTTGGCTAATTTGGCAGAATATGAAGGTGATCTCACCAGTTGGAAAAAGTATGCTGCCCGTAAAGGAGAAAGTGTTCAAGCGATTGCTCAAAAATTCAAAGTGTCTGTTGATATGCTTCGTCAAGCGAATGATTTGAATCGCAGTATAAGGTTGCTACCCACAGCAAAAAACATGTTTATACCCGGTGCTTCAGCCACTGCAATGGTTTCAACTGTTCAAGTAAATCGCAACCTAAAAACTCAGGGTCATCAAGTGCGTTCTGGTGAAACGCTTGTAAGCATTGCATATAGATATCAACTAAGCCCCCAAACCTTAAAAGATCTCAATAATTTAAAAAATAGCAAAGTCAATGTTGGGCAAAAAATACTTATACCAAGGTAGAGAATTAAGAAATCATATTATGATGAATTAAAAAACCATTAAGTCACTATTGGAAGCATAAACATGACAACGCCAAAGAATACCAAAAATACTGATCAAGGCCTCGTTTTATACAACTTCTTTAGAAGCACAGCGGCTTACCGAACACGTATTGCACTCAACATTAAAGGGCTTGATTATCGCTATGTGCCTATTCATTTAATGAAAGATGGTGGGCAGCAATTTAAGGCTGAGTATAAAAAGATGAACCCACAGCAATTGGTTCCATTATTAGACGATCAAGGTTTTCAGGTCAGTCAGTCTATGGCCATCATTGAATATTTAGATGAAAAATACCCTTCACCCTCGTTGATGCCGTCGACCCCAGAAGGTCGTGCGCGCGTTCGTCAATTATCTTTGATTATATGCTGTGATATTCACCCATTACAAAATTTGCGGGTTTTGAAGTACTTGGTGGGCACTTTAAAACTAAGTGAAGAACAAAAGTTGCGATGGGTTCAAAACTGGTTAACAATCGGTTTGCAAGCGCTTGAAACTGATTTAGCTCAACAACCTACACGAGGAGTGTACTGTTTTGGTGACAACGTCACCATGGCCGACTGTATGCTTGTCCCACAGATGTTTAGTGCGATTCGTTTTGAGCTTGATACACATCAATTTCCCACTTTAAAAAAAATAACTGATAACTGCGAGAAACTATCTGCTTTTGCTAAGGCGCATCCTGCTCAGCAAATTGATTTTGAGTAAATAAATTATGACCCAACCCATCAAAATTAAAACTCAAGATGGATATGAGATTAATGGCTTTGAATGGCGGTTGGTACCAGAGCCACTAACTAATAATAGCAAACATCGAGATGTTGTTATTATTAACCCAGCTACATCAGTGCGATGTCAGTACTATTTTAGGTTTGCACAATATTTGTTTGATCAAGGCTTTGATGTCATCACGTATGATTATCGCGGCATAGGTGAATCAAAACCTAAATCTTTGCGTGGCTTCAAAGCAAGCTGGGTAATTTGGGGTGAACAAGATTTTGAAGCCGTATTGCAAAATACAGTAAAACGATTTTCAAATCAAAAAATTCTGATTGTGGGGCATTCAATCGGCGGGATACTCGTCGGATTAGCCCCCTCAAACCATCTGATTAGTCGCGTATTTACCATGGGTTCTCAACAAGCTTATTGGCCCGACTATTTATCAGCACATAAATTAGGTATGGTTATAAAGTGGCATGGATTCATGCCCTTGATTGCTTCCGCCCTGGGTTACCTTCCTGCTAAACGCCTCGGTTGGATGGAAGACACACCCAAACAGGTTGCACTGAACTGGGCCAGAATGGGTCGGTACCTAATACCTAGCATCGTCAAATCACCCTATCAACAGCACATGACTAAATTGCGTTTTTATCAAGTCAAGGCGCCTATAATGGCTTTCGGGGCTGAAGACGACCCGTTTGGTACCCCTATCGCTTTAAATAGATTGCTTGACTTATATGCCAGTAGCGAACGACACCATGTGCGCATTGACCCACAATCGATGAATCACCCGCCCGTGGGGCATTTTGCCTTTTTTAACGATCGATTTAAAGAAACACTTTGGCCCATCACGTTGAACTGGTTACAACATGGCATGGTTTCAGAGCAGCCCTGGTTGAAAGTTAAAAATATACCTGCTCACGAAACCGCTATGCGGTAATCACGAATTGAATTGATCGCATTGAAATAGCACACTAGCGTCTTTTTAAAGGCGCTTCATGTTTATAAAAGATCACTCTAATTTATCAAATGAACGCGGTCAAGGTATGACCGAATACATCATCATTGTGGCATTGGTAGCGGTGGCGGCAATCGCTGTCTACCAATCGTTTGGGCAAGTGATTCGTGCGCAAACAGCTGCCATCGCTAGCGAACTTGCTGGTGAAGACGGCAGTGAGGCTTCTCAAGCAGCGCGTCGTGCGGCGAGTCAAGCGGTCACTCAAAAGGGTGCAAAAAGCTTACGTGCTTTTGGGGCAGATGGCGGTGGTTCAGCCCCTTAAGCCACAACACACTATTAATAAAATAGCCTAAAGCATGGCTAGGAAAAATGAGCGTGATTCATCACAATCGGGCGCAGCCATGCTGCTCGGTTTGTTGATGCTCGCTGTCAGCGTTATGGCGTCTCAACATATGATATTGATTACAAAATGGGTATTTTCACAACACATATTGAATCGTGCCACCCAAGCAGCCGTTCTCAGCGGCGCACATTATCAGGCCCGGGTGTTGAATGCCCACGCATTAATTAACCGAACCCAGATGGCGCATCAAGTTGCTATGGCCCACTTAATTACCGTTGCCAGTGCATTACATCAGGCACAGCAAATGCAAATACAAGTTAAACGCAACAACCCCCCATTATTTTTAATAGGGGCATTTTTTGGTCCTCATCATGCGGCAGCTTATGCCGCAGCAAAACTTGCTGTGCCTGCTCAATCAAGTGGCGCCTTAAGAAATTTAAAACAAGCTTTTCATGGGCATGACGCTATTGTGCAGCACCAACTTAAAAAGCAAAGGGAAATATTACTGAATGAAATAGAGATTCAAACACAACACATCATTCAAAACACATTGATGCAAAATCTAAAGAGTGATGGTCTACAAACATCAATATTTTCATTGTTCAACGTGAGTTTTGATACAGCGATACTATTGAAGATGACACAAAAGGGTGTAACGCAGCAAGATATTTCTAAAGATACAAAGTTAACGCAATGGCAAGCTTGGTTAGATCACATCATAGGTCGTTATGATTATTTAAAACCTAAAAACGATTCGGTCCGTAATTTTTGGGTTATGGACCCCAAGTGCCCACATGTACAACATGCCTTAAGGCGTCAGGGTGAAACAACGGTTCATGCATCAGGTTTTTATGAGGCGACTGATTCGTTGTCGTTTCACGCAAGGCGGAAAGTGCACCCCGTAATCTGTTATTTAAGAGAGTACCCCATGGGTTGGGCAAAAGTATCAACTGAAGCAAGCAACCTTGTTGTGAATATAAATAATACTGCACCGCGACGTTTTAACAAGGGTACTTTTAGGCAGTGGGCGCAGGGTGCAATAAACAATATCGGTTGGTTAGTCGGCATACCTCGTAATACATTGGCTACAGCCTGGGCAAGTAGGCAGCGTCAAATCTGGCAAGCCCATGAAACCCCTGAGCCGGCAATACTTAAAAAACCGAATCAACCCTTCGTTTTATCAATTAGTGTGAAGCTTGATCATGATTGGTTTGTGCAGCCTTCTTCAAGAGTCCATTGGCACACCTTAGGGTTAAGTCAGCTATCAAATAGGCTTAGTCCTAAACGATTATCGAATCAAGCATCAGCTCAAGTCTATTTTTCGCAAATCGACGAGCCGGACCAACGTAACCGATTTAAACCAAGTTTATTTCAATCGTTTTGGCAAGCTAAACGAATTAATGCTCAAGATGATTAAAAAATACATTAAAACTTATGCAGATATTGACATTGATATTGACACTGATATGAACAAAAACAAAGATTTGATTAAGCATTACCATCAAAATCAGGCTGGACAAGTTCTTGCAGAAGCTGTAATCACATTGATGTTAATGAGCGTATTTTTATTGGCTTTGCACCAAGTGGGTATGCAGTTTTATCAATGGTTTAAATGGTCAGATCACGTACATCAAATTGCACATAAAAAGTCAATTTTTACAGAGCTAGATGTATTGGGTGGTGTGAGCATTGTGTCAGGCCCGCGTGATCGTTCACACACCCGGTTGCAATCTCAATGGGGTCTTGGTCAACGAGACTGGGTTAGCGTGAAAGTAGACCAGCCCTTTAAACATCATGCCTCTTTTTTAAGTGGTATTGGTGCAACGTCAGCCCATCACGAAACTACGGCACGCATAAAACAAAACCTGATTGCATGGCGTCTTCAAGCTTTAAGGAGTCAAGCCAAAGTATGGTTTTTAAAGCCAAGTTTAACGGCAGTTGATTTACCTTGGCGTCGCCCACTACCTGAAACTGACTGGTTAAATAAATGGTCAAATATTGCGCCCGTACAGACACATAGCGGGCCTGTTCATTAAATTACCTTACCGCTTCAAAAAAATACTTACCTTTAGCATATAAATAACAATGAATCTCATTAATCAACAGATTTCAGGAAATCATTATTTTATTTTTTGATTACAAAAACCCCATTATCTGGCTTGTACTAAATGTCATATGTTTTTCTGCATCGACTAGTCATGCCGTATTACTTCAACCCCTAACCCATAACCAGGGTCAGTTTTCAAGCGAGTGCAATATGTCTCACCTGATTGAGCCTATTGTTAAAAAATTGCCTATTCAATGTTACTCACATGATGTTGTTTTACCCGCATCACGAATTAAAAATGTTTGTGTACTAGCCGTAAAACTTTATTGCAATGCAATGGCATCTCGAGACGGGCAGTACATTTCGTTTACAGGCAGGCAGGCTGGTGTTTCATGGGTTTTACATGGTTGGTCACACATGAAAAACAGCCCAAATGGTTTGTTGTCGCTTATGAAGCTAATTTCAAATTGATGTTCACTTTTGTGCATCTTTATTTAAGCTCGTCTCTAATTAAGCCTTCATCTTAAAAAACCTTTGACTCGCAAAAGAATTCCGTCTTATTAAGCCCCAATTCATTTGATTACCTTTTTTAAAGAACTTTTCGATGCTAAATCGTATTTCTCGAATCAATTTTCGTGTGTGGTTAACGTTTTTAATTCCGCTTTCGATGGCAATTATGGCAGCTTGGGGTGTTGATCATTATCTTGTTATGCAAAAACAAGCTATTGAAGACCGTGCCAAAGTACCGGAAGTCATTCGTGTTGTGGCCGTACAAAATCTAAGTAAGGGTACAGTCATCGCTATTGAACACTTGGCAACACGGGCTATACCTAAAAATTGGGCTGATGTAGATACTTTTGAGTTTGATCAAGCTTACGAACTAGAAGGTATGGTTTTACAAAAAAATATAGTTTCAGGCCAGCCCTTTTCAGCAAGCATCATTTCCGCTCCCACAGCGGTGGCACTCACATCAAGGCTTAAACCTGGGCGGCGTGCTTTAACGATACCAGTTGACCATATCAATTCCATGTCAGGCTTATTGCAACCAGGTGACTTAATTGATCTTTTTGTTACGTTTGAGCATGAGGGAAAGCGTGTGACATCTCTATTGGTTTCGGCTGTTCAAGTATTAGCAACAGATCAAAAACTTACTGAGTCAACTGTCTATGACGGTGAGAGTGCAAAGCACTTTAGTAGTGTCACGCTAGATGTGTCGCCTAACGAAGCAATCAAGCTTATTTCAGCCCGTCAAGATGGCATTTTGACAGCTGTTTTGCGCGTTGACCAGGGTTTGGATTCTGAAGGTGGTCTGCACAGCACAAAAGTACCTACTGGTCATTTAGCCGGTTTTGTAGGGGTTGATGCAACTTTTGGTCAACCTAAACCTGCCACTGTTATTTACGGTGATTTATTAAATGGTATTAATTTTGAAGAAGGCACCAATGAATGACTGATTACCTATCATTTTTTACCTACCCATTGTTTAAACGCACATTATTTAAATTGAGCTGCTTTTGAGAACAGTTACTAAATTATTTATCTTGTTGCTTTGCAATCTTTTACCTATTCAGCTTGCGGTGTCTGCAAATCAACAAGTCAAACCAGTACAAAATATTGAAATTGATACAGGGCATGCACATGTTATTAAGGTTAAAGGTGTGGTGCGCATTGCAGTGGGTAACAGCCAAATTTTGCAAGCCAGTCATCTTAATGGGCGTGAAATTATCTTATTTGCGAAACAAGTGGGTTTGACTTCTGTTGATGTCTGGTTAAAGCGAGGTGTACGGCAGTCTTTTCGCGTACACGTCAAATCTGCTGAGATCAGCCATGTTCATCAAGAAGTTTCAGATTTATTAGCTGATTACCCTGACGCTAAAAGTAAAGTGGTGGGTCGAAAAATAGTGATTGAAGGTCAGCATTTAAGTGATCAAACACGCGCCCGAATAAAAGGCTTGGCTGAACGCTTTCCCGACATTATTGACCTTACCGAACAAATGGGGTGGGACCGAATGGTTTTGCTTGATGTTCAGGTTCTTGAATTACCCCATTCAAAAATGAAAGAACTAGGCGTCAGGTGGGACCCTGCCACACAGGGTGGACTTTACACAGGTTTGGCGTGGGAAGGCCGCACTGAGGGGGTTGCAACCCCCTCAGTGCCGCAACCTTTAGATCATCTGTTGACGCAAACCAACGCGTTAAGCCCGGCGGCAGTTCTGGGGTTCAATGGATTGTTATCTGCACGTTTGCAAGCTTTGTCTCAAAAAGGTGAAGCTGTGATGTTGGCACAACCACAATTATTAGCCCGCAGTGGCTCAGCTGCATCATTTTTGGCTGGGGGTGAAGTGCCTTATTCCTCGGTTGATAAAGACGGCAAAAGTACCACCATATTTCGTAAGTATGGTGTCTCGCTTCAGGTAACTCCTCACGTTGATGCATTAGGTGCCATTCGAGCCCGGGTTGAAGTCGAGGTGAGTTCGGTTGACCCAAGTATTCAAACGAATGCAGGCCCTGCAATGAAGGTCAGAAAAGCCAGCACTGAATTTAATGTTCATTCAGGTCAAACATTAGTTTTGGGTGGGTTTATTTCACGTGAAAGAGCCAGTGACCAGTCTGGTGTGCCAGGTTTAAGCGATATACCTATTTTGGGTGGTTTGTTTGGCGTTAATAAAACGCAATCACGTCACACTGAACTTGCTATTTTTGTAACGCCTATTCTAGTCAGCCCTCGCCACCCTGATTTAATGAGTCGAGTTGATCAAGGTCGGCAAATTATTCAGCAAACCTTTCCTGAGCCTGCAAGATTGCAATTGCCAATACGGTCAAATGTAAAAGATCAACAAAGTGACAAAGCTGAATTGAATCAATTGTCTGATGAACATCTTTATTCCCAATGGCTTACTCAACATGACAGGGTTGATTACATACCAGGTCGCACACAGAATATTTTGGAATTTAATGATTAAGATTGAAATGATTTATGAAGACGGCAGCCAAATCCATTGTGAACTTAAGCCCCCCATTAAAATTGGTCGAGATGTGGGTTGCACCCTAAGAATTAACAATTGGCGTGTTGCTAAAGATCATGCCATGGTTGATTTGTTAGGTGATGTCATACAAATTGAAGATTTTGGTAGTTTGGGTGGCACGCGTGTTAATCAAAAAAGAGTGGCGCAATATGCCCCAATTTTGCCTGATGACGTCATTCAAATAGGCCCTTGTCGTATACAGATGCAAAAGATATATGAAGTTTTTCCACCTGATCAAGCCCTAAACCCAGCACGTGTTTTTGAAGTTGATCCTTTAAATAATCAACCACCCCAGGTTGTTGTTTCTAATTATTCAAACCAACCAAGTGAATCAAATCAACCAAGTTTATTTAAAAATGCTAAACAATCAACTCAATCAACTCAACCGAGCCTATCAAGTCAAGTCAACCAACTAAATCTGCAAAACCCAGGAAATCATCCAAACCAACAACCATCTCACTTTTTGCCTGTTAAAGAGGAGATTAATATAAATAGTTCGCTCGCTGAAGATCGAGCATTTTTTGATGTGAACCTTTTACAAACTGTATTGCCCGTTTCAGAAGATATTCGCAAAAACTTACACAGCGCTTTAGTTAGAGAGCTTGATGTGCAAAAACGCGACTTATCTAAGTTGTCAGATGCGTTGCTACGCGATCAATGTAAGCGAATTGTTGAGACAATGTTGTTGCGTGATCATTTTGACTTAGACTCGGCTCAGCAGGCACGTTTAGTATATGAGGTTGTCAGTGATACCGTTGGTTTGGGTGTTTTACAAAGCCTAATTGATGACCCGACGGTTAGTGAAATACTCGTCAATCGTTACGATGATATTTTTATTGAGAAACATGGCAAACTGGTGCGCCACAATGCTCAGTTTGCAAGCGATGAAGCCCTTCGAACGGTTATAGAGCGCATTGTGATGCCTATTGGTCGTCGTATCGATGACGCCAGCCCCATGGTTGACGCCCGTTTACAAGACGGCTCGAGGGTCAATGCTGTGATTGCGCCGGTAGCTATTGGTGGGGCTTGTCTAACCATTCGAAAATTTCCGACAAAACGACTTAATCTTGATGACCTTGTTCGTCTTCAAGCCCTCGATCTAAAACTTTCAATGTTTATTAAGTGTTGTGTTGAGCAACGTCTTAGTATTCTTATTTCAGGTGGTACAGGTTCTGGTAAAACAACTTTACTCAATATTTTAGCTAGTCAAGTACCGCGCACTGAACGCATTATTACTATCGAAGACGCAGCAGAACTGCAAATTACCCACCCTCATGTATTAAGTTTAGAGAGTAAACCAGGTAACACAGAGGGAAAAGGTCAGGTCACAATTCGCGATTTGGTAAAAAACGCGTTGCGCATGCGACCAGATCGTATTGTGGTGGGTGAGTGCCGTGGCGTTGAGGCCGTTGATATGTTGGCGGCAATGAACACAGGGCATGCTGGTTCACTAACCACTTTGCATGCAAACTCAACCCGTGATGCTTTATCGCGCTTAGAAACCATGGTGTTGATGGCGGGTATGTCATTACCATTACCTGCAATTCGAGATCAAATCGCGCGTGCAATTCAACTTGTTATTCAACAAACACGCTTGCCTTGCGGGCGACGGGTAATCACTGCAATTGATGAAGTGACTGGCATTGAGTCTGGTCAAATACAAACTCAACCGATTATGAGATTTAAAGTTGAGTCTAATCTATTTTGTATGGCGTCTTTACCCCCCAGTTTTTTAAATGATTGGCGTCAAGCCGGTATAACGATTGATTCAGAGTGGTTTAGTGCGCACCAAGTTAAAGAGCCGGGCTGGTAATGCATTATTTATTGTTAATGCTTGCCGCATTGTCCGTGAGTCTTTTAACCGTAGCCCTTCAAAAAAAGATTTGGTACAGCGTTAAATCGTATCGACAAGACTTTACCCAAAATGCACAAACAGACTTTAGATCGCTTTTTTTGTTTTTTGATGTTTCGGTTATATGGCCTGTAGTTTTGACGGTTTCAGTTGTCTTATCTTTATTTGTTTGGGTGTTGACACGTCATTTTATATTGACATTAACGATGCTTGCATTGTGTTGGGCACTGCCCAGATTTTTGTTGAAGTGGGCTCATAAGCGTCGTATTAAGCAGTTTGAAAAACAATTACCTGATGCTCTATTTTCGCTCGCATCAAATTTACGGGCAGGAGCAAGTGTTTCTGTTGCCTTGTCAGCCTTGCTTGAATATTCACAAGCACCACTAACTGAAGAATTTGGTTTAATTGAACGTGAGCAACGTTTAGGTGTTTCGTTTGTTGATGCCTTTAAACATTTAAATTTACGAATGAAAGGCCGGGCTGTACAAAAAATTGTTGCAGCTGTTTTGGTGTCATATCAAACGGGTGGTGAATTAGCTCAAACGCTTGATTTGACGGCGCATGGCTTACAAGCTGATCTTCACGCACAAGAACGATTGCGTGCTCTAACAGCGCAAGGTGTTATGCAGGCTTGGTTTATAGTGGTCCCGGGATTTGAGACAGTAGTTTAAGCTGTAGCCCTGAATCAAAAGGGTTACCTAAAATGAGTCAAGTCAAGAAGCGTCAGATCCACAGTTCAGAGTTCAAGGCCAAAGTTGGCTTGGAAGCCATCCGAGGCGTGAAAACCATTAATGAGATCGCCCAAGAGTTTGGTCTGCACCCCGTGCAAGTCAGTCAGTATAAGAAGATGATCTTGGATCAGGCAGGGCAGTTATTTGAGGGTAAACGCGGTCCAAAGCCCGTGAGCGAGC
>Ga0209491_10000907_pt1 | contig 59377 bp, 37 predicted proteins | sample BON02_FD_187213 | JGI IMG/M metagenome (GOLD analysis project Ga0209491, IMG submission 187213) | Freshwater microbial communities from Lake Bonney liftoff mats and glacier meltwater in Antarctica - BON-02 (SPAdes) (version 2) | ecosystem: Environmental > Aquatic > Freshwater > Ice > Glacier... | reverse complement strand
GTCTGTGTGTCCAAAAGTCTGTGTGTCCAAAAGTCTGTGTGTCCAAAAGTCTGTGTGTCCAAAAGTCTGTGTGTCCAAAAGTCTGTGTGTCCAAAAGTCTGTGTGTCCAAAAGTCTGTGTGTCCAAAAGTCTGTGTGTCCAAAAGTCTGTGTGTCCAAAAGTCTGTGTGTCCAAAAGTCTGTGTGTCCAAAAGTCTGTGTGTCCAAAGCGGCTGTTTTGGAAAGGGTGGCACTGTCACTATCGTCTGACAGTGGCAGTGGCAGCGGCAGTTTCAATCAACTCCTCTTTTGCCCTTTTCCAATTAGGGATCGCTTGACTACATCGTAGTAATGTTGAATTTTCTGTCTCGCAAAGTCGATTTGCCCTTTGGATCGCAGCAGACGCCCGACTTCGGTCAAGTGCTGCCCAAAATCATTTCTAGGTTTAAATTGGACTTCTTTGGGTCGGCCAAAAACTGGATAGCGGGCAAAGCAATAGACCACGGCCAAGGCCAAGACATGTAAGGAGATCAGCGGGAACGGTTTGCGTCCCATCCAACTCCACATGTTAACGATGCGGCTCTCGGGTGAGGTGGACATGGCGACATCGCCTGGCCCCGATTCCAAAAACGCCACTCGACTACCAACGGGTATTTCCTGCATAAACCGGAGAATCAAGGGGCGATTCTTGGTTTGTACAATGCCAAAGTTCGTCAGGAATGCACCCGAGGAAACCACGACCAGATCGTCCGGTTGCGATTGACTGGTCATGATTTGGTTCGACCAAATTAAAGGGATGGCGGTTGAACCATTTTTGCAGGTTGCAATCAATCGTTCCCTTGAACTGCTGCTTTCCAGGTAGTTATGCACACGAATGGCCGGCAGATCTTTTGGCGCAGGGATCGCTGTTGCATTGGTGACTCGGTCGCTCGTGGATCTTCGTTTGGTCAAACCGGTTTCTATATGGCATTGGCCAAAAAAATGGTCCGGAGCTGATTTTACGGAAAACCAAGGGCTCTTTTGATTTTCCTGCAGTCGCGTGTAGCCGGGTTGCGATTGTGGAAAAGGCGTCGAAGATTCGCTGCGGTAAAATTCTGCTGCTTCGGCTCGTCTTAGTACCAGTCGTGCCCATTCACGGTCCTGGGCCGGACAGTCCTTATACACTTCGCGCCAGAAATTGATTTCGGCATTGTGGTCGTTGCTAATGAAAATGACTTTACCGCCCTGCTGCATCCAATCTTCCATGCGCTGGAATGCGGCATCCTGCGGCAAGGTTCTTCCCTGGTGAAGCCAGATCACTACGTTGTATTTATCAAGCGAAGGTGAAATCAAGGGCAAGCGATCCACTTCGCAGTCCGAATTGGTGATCAAGCGGGATAGAACGCCAAAGCTGTTGATGCTTTGGTTGTCGGTCGAACTGCCAAAAGTTGTCTTGGCCAAGGGCAGTTCACTATCGGACTGGTAGTACCGAAACGTACCCAAGAAGAGCACAAGGAAAATAGTTGCTACCAGTGCAGGGAACACGAATCGTCGCATCATTGGACTCCTTGTAACAAAGTACCGGAGGTCCAATGGATCCAATGCCTGCAGTGTTGTATCACACTTATTATGAGGTTGTTCACTTTATTGCAGCCCCAAGCTTTCCGCTTCTTGGAAGAGGGTTTCCACTTCTGATTCAGTCAATTGATACTGTCCAAAAAAGACTTGTTCGAACGCTGTCATGATTTGGCGGAAGAAAGGCCGCACCTGCCGATGTTCTTTCAATTCCCAAAGATAAGTACGATTCGTCTTTCCCTTGGTCAGCAAGATGAATTCCTTACGATCAAGTACCAGCAGCAGGTGGCTAAAAAGGTAAACAATGGCCATTCGGGAATTGCCCGCTTGGCGCTCTCCCTTCGCTCGCGCCCACAGGTCGTCAACCGAAAGCGTGATGCCTTCTAGTTCAAATGGCAAGTCGGCAACCGTTGCATTCTTCCGTCGCTTGAGCGTTCCTTTTTTTCCGCCACGGCCCATCAATACCTGGATTTTCTCCATCTGCATAATCCAATAAATCGCGATTGCTAGGATTGCAATTACCGTAATCGTCAGCAGAATATACGGCCAGTACTCAGCCCAGCTCCAGGACGTTGGCCACCACCAGCCAATCAACCAATCATAAAGCAAGTCAAAGGCGGGGCGGATAGACAAATCCCACCAGTTGAAATAATAAGCAGCTTTTTGACGGTCGGCAGACTCGGTCGTATCGTAAAGGTCAACCGATCTTGAAAATTCATTGATCGGACGCATTTGGCCCGTTTGGGCATTGAACCAAGGCGGGGTCACTTGTTCAATCGCCTGCTCCACCTGCTGATCTTGCGTTAAGGTCGAAGTTGAAACACGATCGTTTTGTGTACGTTCAAACGCGTACGCCGGCTGCCCTGCGAGCGCAAGGAAGTACAAGCCAAGGCTGGCAATGGTAATGCGAAAATAGTTGCGAACACTTGTTCGGGAGTCAACTTTTTTGAATCGCTTAGCTGTTGACCGTCGATCGATTGGGATACCGGGGTTTGCCATGAATCGTGGTGGTCGGATTGTGAGAGTGTCCGCCCGCACCTTGGGTGGATTTCGAGCGGCTGCACACGAGGGTTGTCTCATAATGGGGACTCCAGTCGTACTGCGGGTTCGGTGTTCTTGCCGATTAAGGCCGGTGATTCTGGAGCTGGGAGTAGGGTGTTTTCAAGGCTTACTTGTTTTAGTTTCGCACTATGTTTGGCTCCTTCGCTGCGCATTCGAAGTTCCAATTCCCAGCCTTCAAGGCGAATACGTGTATCAAGATAGCCAAGAAATCGCACTAGCGTGGTCAAGATCAAGGGGATCCATAAGGCCCAGGCAAAAAATGTCCAGCTAAACCAATTCAGGGTGATGGTCTCTTGGAAAATGCCAAAGTAAATCCACAGAAAGATTCCGTACAAACCAAATGCAAAGAAACATGTCAACAAGGATACCAATACTGACTCACTAAAAACTTCGCTTTGGCTGAATCCATGGAGAACGCGACTTCGCTTCCCAATGGTCGGTTTGTTAAAGCCTGCCCAAATCGGCAACTGTTCCAGAAAGATGATGCAGTCGACGTACGGGCGGAGCCACCAAAATACGGGGCCACACACACACATAACTACCAACCAGAAGATGAAGAATTCAAGACTCTCCGTTTGGTAAGCTAGGACGATCATGGCTAGCCAGACGATGTTCAAGCGAAAGAGGCCATGAACCAAAAACAAGGTTAACGCCCGCCGTCCAATCTCTTTGAAAATGAACGCAGTCCTGATTTGTTGACGAAATATTTTTTGGCTTAGAAACAGTAGCAAAGGCGCTGTTGCCAACGGAGCCTCGAAAAGTGTCAATGCCCACACCAGGAACCACTTGCTTGCCCAATAACGGAATTCCCAGAACCCAACGGAATCCAAGCCTTGGATCACGACGATGTTCAAAACGAAGAATGGGACAATTCCCATTGCGCCATACTTGAGCAAATCCAATGGGTAGCGCGACACAATATGTAAGGCGATGTCCAATCGCTGAGACAACGATCGTTCGCGAATTTCGATGTCCGTGTTTTCTAAATCCATAGTCGCTCTCGGCTATCAATGGAATCAGGATCCAATTCCAAGTCGTTCGCGTATTTTGGCTGCACGATTCCAAAAATCACAATGTAGAACATCAAGCTAGAACCACAGAACCAGCTGATAAATCCCTTGAACCAGATGCTGAAACTGCCAAAATTCAACGCTGACAACATGCCCTCGACCGCGGCTGCGGCTAAGAATAATAGGACCGCAAGCATCAATACGGGCAAGGATCGACGGGCTGCGCGAAGCAGGGAACTGCTGCGTGAAAGACCCCGGGTATCAATCCAGCTCATGCCGATTCTTAGGCCCGCACCTGCCGATAGAACAATCGCGCTCAATTCAAATGGACCATGAGACATCACAAATTGTTGGAAGTAATCGGATGCCGGCCCACAATCGTCTCTCAGCATGTAGCCAAAAGTAGCCCCCATTTGCACTGCGTTGCTGACTAGGACGGCTAATCCGGGCAGAACCAACACGCTTAACGCAAAGCACATCAAGCCAATGCCTGTATTATTGCGAACGTAAAATCCGGCCATTTGGGCGTTTTGCCCGGCGGTTCTTTCGACACCACCAGCATAGGCTTGTTCCACGCCGGCCAATTGTGAATCGCCCACAATGCTTTCGGCCAATCCTTCGGCAGCCCCGGTTTTTATCAGCCAGCAAAACGAAATAAACAGCCCCCAGAAGATCACAAAGGCCGTGTGAACATAAGGGTCGGTCGCTACCGCCCGCGGGATTTCGCGAAACGCTTTCTCCAAGTGTCCGCTTCGGCCAACATAAAGAATGCTGTGTGATTTGGCGACCAATTGCTGCAACTGCTCTACCACCGTGGGTGGCAACTGGTAAGCTTCGGCCAACGCCAGATCGGCACATGCCGAACGGTACAAAGACGCGAATCGCAACATCGTTTCGCTAGTGACTTTGCTCTTTTTGGATGAAGCAAGTTGAGAACAAATTTTTTCAAGTTCTTCCCAGTTGGGGCGGCGTTTTGCCAATAGTTCGCTAGGGTTCATTCGACGCCTTTCTCCCGATGATCGATCTCAGAATCCACAGGTTCGGTTGGTGAATTGAACTTTGAAGCCAGGTCGTGGTCGGCACTCATTGCCTGGTCGGAAGTCATTGCCTGGCCGGAAGTCATTGCCTGGCCGGAAGTCATCAAAATGTCGTCGCCGAAGTCGTTGAGTGTTGGTTGATTCATTGAGGGCTGGCCCGCGGGCATTTCGACGGCCGCAAGCGGCACGCCAGGATTGGGTATTGTACCCTGCCCTACGCTACTTATGGAGGGTTGATTGAAGTTCATGTAGGTTGGATTGGCATCGCTTTGGTTCGCACCTTCAACGCTTACAGGGTGCTGTCGATTTTGTGCAACCAGTGCATCTTCGAGCATCTGTTGTACTCGGTTGAGTTCGCAAACCGACCGAACGTACACGGCGCCGATCAATAGGTCGTGGTTTGTGAATTGCGGCAGCCCCCATTCGAACAAAAGCGGGCGGGCCAAGTGGCCGACGATTTCTTCGCGTCGCTCAGGGAAGAAACGACCACGCCGCCCAACGTACAACGACAAGGTTTCAGTTAATTCACGAGTCGGCGAAAAATTTCGAGGGATCTGGCAGGCCAATTTCAATAATTCAATATCGGTGAAGATGGGAACATTTGCCACGCCGTAGCTTTCGTAGTCTACCACCATGGTGCCGGCAAATAGGTCGCCAATTCGCTGGTAACGCTTAGTCATCAACATGGCCGCCAGGCCTGCAATGAAGGTTGGGGCGAAGGAAGATACGGCAAAGGCCATCTCCGCCGCCGAATCCCCAGGCGGAACAAAGGCACTCATCGGAAAGATAGGAATACCGTCAGCAGGCAACAGGTAGACAAGGGGAAACAGCGGTAGACCGTCGGCTAAGCGTAAGAAATTTCGCCACATGCATTGGGCTAATGTCGGCGAGCGTCCATCTACGCTGACGGTCCGGATCCCCAAGCACATCTTTCCCCAAGTTTGACCGTTAAACCAATACTCTTGGATCGCACCGTAAAACCACCACGAAACAAATAGAAACACGGAATAAACGCCTGCCCCAATACCACTAAACAGTTCCAAAAACGGCGAATTGAAAGACAGGATGAAGGCAAGGCAAATCGTGATCAGAAACAATAAGAACCCACAGGCTGCAAAAAGCATCAGCAAAAACATCACGTCTAGGATCAAAGCCAGAAAGCGTCGCAAGACACCCACGGTTTGATATTGGAAACGAATTTGTTCGGGAGTGGATACCCAGATGCGGTTGTCTAACTTATCAGTAGGGCCAATTTTTTCGGGTTGCTTAAGCCGTGATTTCGCAGACTCCTGGGACTCGTTTGCCCGAGACTCATTTGCCACAGAATCCGCAGCGGTTGTTGCAACCTGGGCGATTGGCACAGAAGTCTGGGCAACTTCAGAGACAGGATTTTGTCTGTCCGGATTAGATTCAGTTGCCATAAATTCAGTCGTAATGTTTTGCCGTGGTGTCCAGTGCCGTGGTGTCCAGTGCCGTGGTGTCCAGTGCCGTGGTGTCCAGTGCCGTGGTGTCCAGTGCCGTGGTGTCCAGTGCCGTGGTGTCCGGTTGGCAACGATTAATGTTGGCGCCAAGGTCTTCCAGGAAATCCTAGTACCTTCAGGTTTCGTTCGCCATGGTAACCTTGGGCTGTAGCTCGGATACCGAGCCTTGGCCAAGTTCTCGCCACGTGCTTGCTTGGCCCAACATTATATTTTTTCATGAATGATTCGAACGCGAATGACTCAGTTGCCGAGTCGTTCGCTGCAGATCGCATTTTCTCGCGGAATTATTCAAGTTACCGTCTAGTCGCTAATACGTTCGCAGTCTGTTTGATCTGCCCAATCAACTTCGTTCGCAATGAGCAAGCTGCTGTCCAGCTGCGAAATTACAGACGGGTATGGAAATTTTCCCTGAATTTTCAATTGAAATGGAAACCTACCGCAGCCAAGTCACGGTTCCCCATTGTAACTGTTTTTGATAGCAAAGGGTTCGGGTTGAATCGAATTTAAGGGCCTGAGGTAGTCTGAATTTGAGGTTGGGGTAATTTTTTGGACATTGGTCGAACTGATGACAACAATTGTATCGACTTAAACAAATAGGACTAAGCTCGGACTTTGTTTTGATTAGGTCCACTCTTGCGCGTGCCCAGATCGGCTTTGCTATGGGTTGATGGCCGTTTCCGAGCGATCTTTCCAAGTGAGTCCCGGATCGAGGTTGGTGACCATCTTTTAAGATTCGATGCCAGGTTTTATGAATGCAAAATTGCCCGACCCTGATCAACCTGACTCTGCCGGTCAATCCGAAAGTCTATCAGGCGAATCACCGCAAATGGAAAAGGTAAATCCCGTGCTAGAAGCAGCAGACCCAGCCAAGCCCAGGCGAATTTACAGGATTTTCGCGATCTGCAGTTTAGTGATTGCGTGTGGTTTGGTCGGAGGATGGTATTTTGTAGGACGGTTGGCCAAGTCGAAATGTTTGGCCGAATTGAAAAAAGTCTACGATGGCCCGATCCAGATTCAAAGTGTCAGTCTGCAAAGTGACGGTCTGCAAGCCCGAGGCATCCAGTTCTTCCAGGGCGGCCAAACCAAGGCCTGGCTGGTGGTTGACGAAATAAAAATTGATGCAGATCTCATGGGCCTAATCATGGGTCGCCAGGATTTGCGAAGTCTGAAGATTTCGGGCTGCCGCGCGGTTTGTAATATTGATCCTGAGGGGAATTTCCCCAAGTTTCCGTTCGTCGTGTCAGGTGCTGGCACAACGTTGCCTGTGCCTAAGATTGAATTCACAGACGGTTATCTACAGTTGAACCAAGAGGGGCGAACGCCTTTAATAGCAGAAGGGGTCCAAGGGCAGTTGGAACAGAATGAAGGTCGCATTACGGTTCGTTCGACCGTCGCACAGTTGGCCGGCGGAAACTGGACAGTTGACGGTCACGTGGAAACGGATCAAAGTTTCAAATTGACTGCCAGTTCCAATCAGGTCAATGTTTCTTCGGATCAATGGATGCAGTGGCCGTTGGTGCCCCAAGCAATCGTCCAGCCTTTGAAGTTTACAGGGCAGACATCGGCAAGTTTTCAGCTAACTGCCGGTGCCGACCAAACAATGCAGTTGACCGCGGCCTTCGCTCCCACAAATATTCGCTTCAGTGTGCCTAGATTTGATTTAGACTTGCTGATCCAATCGGCCGAAGTTCGGATCGTCAACGGCAAAATGATCGTACACAACGCCAAGGGCCGAATGGATGATGGGGTGATTCTTGGGGCGGGCGAAACTGATTTTTTGGCTTGGCCAATCACGGGAACCTTCGAAGGGAATGTCGTCGATTTGCCGGTGTCAGGTATTCGAACCTTGGCAAGCATTCCTGACGCGGCGTCTGGCGATGCAACCGCAACGGGCAGTGGTGGCTACACCGTTGGCGGTGATCATGGATTCACTTTTTGGTTGGATACCCAAGGGATAGTTAAGCAAGCAACGTTTGAAAATGTTGCAATGGAATCGGCCAGTGTGAACGTTCAGGTCAAGGACCTGACTTTGGACAAACAGTTCGCGTTGACCCATTTGGAAGGCATGGTAAAGGTTGATGCTGAAGCGAAACAGTTGCAGATTGGCCAGTTTTTTCAAGACCTGGGTTTGATTCAAGGTGACGACCATCCTCTGGCTTCCAAGTTCGGGGGGCAGACCAACGCAGTGGTCGATTTGGGAATCCCTTTAGAATCTTTTCAGAACATGCAAACTTGGGATCTGACGGTGACGACCGACCGCGGGCAAGTGCAACTGGCAAACGAAACGTTGGCTGATGTAAGTTCCAAGTTTCTGATCCAAGACGGTCGTCTGAAATTCCAGCAGGTTACGGGAGTGGACGATCTAACGGAGCAAAAGATGAATCGGTTCGGGCAATCTGCGACTTTGCCTTTCTCCTCGACGCCAGCCAATCGCGGGTCAACACAAGCCGCTACAGTGGTGGATGCAGGAGATTTCAGCACAAGCGATCCGCCGGTGTTGCCTGCGGAAAAACGGGCAGGCCACGTGTACGTGCAAGGTTCATGGCCTTTGCCAACAAGTGTCCGTTTTGTCTCGGGTTCAAAGAAGTTTCAAGGAGAAAACCAGTCGCAAGACGACCAAGACAAGGCAGCGGTCGCCCCGCCGGGAGTAGAACTTTCCAACCAGGTTCTGACGGATTCAGTAGGCGGCAAAATAGAAGATGACGCAGTCCAAGAAGGTGCACAAGACGGCGCGCAAGACACCGCCGCAACGGCCAGTTTCAAAGTCGAAGGTAGCCAACTGTCGGTGCGTTGGTTGCTTTCAATTGCTAAAGACTACAGCGTCGATGTGAAAAAGATGTTAAGTGCATTGGTGCCTGGCAGCGATGTCAACTTGTCGAATGTGGGTGGTATGGTCACTTTGAATGCAGAGGTTCAAATCCCGGCAGCGACGTCGCAAGATGTTTCGACGTGGAAAATTGTCTGCCAAGTTACCTCTGGAAATTTGACCATTGACGACCATCAAGTGGATAATATCGTTGCTGATTTTCAGCTAGTTGACCATGTGGTTTCGTTGAAGCAATTTTCAGGCATTGTGGATTCGGTTGGGCAGTTAGAAATTTCGGCCGACGTTCCATTTGATCTGGCCAATGCGGCGAAAGTTGATGTGAAAATCCAGCAATTGCCTGTCGATTGGTTGGTCAACATTGGGCGGAAGACTAGCGATTCCTTTGATCAATTTGCCACGCAAGCAGGCTTTGGGAAGTCGCCACAGCCATTGCAAGGAACGTTGACGTTGCAGCTAGACTTGGTTCGGCCGGCGGTGGGCTTGGATGTTGCGGTCGGCTGGCGTATGAATGCAAATATTGAATCCAACGCCTTGGTTGTTCGACAAAAGGCAATCATAAGCTTAAGCACCGTCTTTTCAGTCGACCCACGGTCGATCGAAATTCGTAAGTTTGTTGCAGACTTCGCAGACGGTGGTCAAATCAAAACAACCGGACGTTGGCCATTGATGGTGGATGGCGGCGGTGGCAAAGAGGGTGCGCAGGGTCAACTGGGGGGCGGGCACGGAGAGCTCAATGTGCAGTGGATGAAGCTTCCGCTGCAGTGGCTGTTAGGGTCCCAGCCGATCAACGTTAACGATCCATTGTCGGCTGCAGGCAGTCAGGTATCTTGGGGCCTTTTTTTCGCTCAAGGCATTGATTCCAATTTGTTGGATGGGCAGGCGACGGTGGTTCGCAAGCCCGACCTGAGTATTCTGGTCCAGAGTGTGGTGTCCACGAAGCGGTTGGCGTTGGTTACTAGCAGCGGTCTTGTTGACTTTGGTGTTGTCGTTTGTGATGTTCGGGCGTCTATCCCAATCGCCGCTGAAAATTTCTTTTCTGATTTCAGCGCCAATCTTGAATTGCGTCCCATTGATGCAACCTTGGGGCAGGTTGGGCTGAAGGGGATTTCGGGGCAAGTGGATGTTTCCCAAGGCGTCGCAAAGGTGAACCTTTGGACCAACGCATTTGAAGGCAAAATTGCTGCCAAAGGTGATTTTCTTCTGGGGCAGGTTGACTCCGTTTCAAGGCCAGATCAATCGGTCGATGTTACCGGAAATGGTCTGAAGTTAAGTCAAATGATCTCTTTGCTGGCGCCGATGGAGGCAACCAAAGGCTTGGACGGTAAGGTCGATCTTGATGGAGTGTTTCGTTTTGATGGATCTAGTTGGATACCCGAGGGTGGTGGCGATTTGGTGGTGGAACGATTGACTTGGCAAGGTCGGTTGCTGGCAAATCAATCTTTGTTGGGTATAAAGGTGTCAGGCAATTTATTTTCTGTGTCGCGATTTCGTTCTGATTTTGGTGGAGGAGAATTGTCGGGTGTTCTGCAGATTCCAATTTCAGGCGGCCAGCCAGGAACGTACGAATTGAATTTGCGTCGCATCCGCTTGGATGCGCTTGCCATGCCGTGGATTTCATCGAAAAATAGGCGTCAAACCTTAGATGCGTTGGTAGATGCACGGCTAAATGGAACCGTTGGAGACCGATTGACTGGGGCGGGACGAGTGGGGCTGTCGAAAGCAAAGTCGCTGGGATTTGGGGCGAAAGAATTTTCAGTTCCCGTGGGTTATCAAATTAATTTGCGAACCTTGCAAGGTAAGGCTGAAATTCGTCAGACTCACTTAAGAGCGTTTGATGGCGATCTTTCGGGGAAGGCTTCGATTGAATTTGGACGGAGCTTTGATGTTGATGCCCGAGTGAAATTGAATCGAATCGATTCGGGCGAACTTTTTGGTTCTGCTTTAGGCTCTGCCGATGCGGATCAAGGAATGCTGTATGGCCAGTTGTCGGTTTCCGGGAGATCAGTTCGGTCGATCGATGACCTGCAAGGTAAGTTTACCGGACGGTTGGAACGATCGAAATCATTCCAGGTGCCGCTGCTGAGGACGATGGCTATTTTTTTGAATTCCAGTCAATTGGTTCAACAGGATTTTGATTCCGATGATATCAATTTGACACTAAGCAACGGTCGAGTGAAAGTGAATCGTTTCACCTTCAGCAATTCCGCTGCTCAAGTGATTGTGACTGGATCGTTGACCACCCAAGGGCTCTTGGACTTGGACGTTGCCGCTCGTATTGCAAACCTTAACGGTGGAGGTCAATTGCTGGCCAGTGTATCGGGCAGTCCGCTTGCCGCAGTGGTTTCACCCACGGGGGCAGCCATTGGGCGAGTGACCGAATTTCTTTCCAATCGAGTGATTTACTTGCATGTGGGTGGCGGCGCCAAGAGTCCGAACTTTCAGCTGCGGACCGGGCAAGTCTTGCGAGATGAAGTCGTTCAGTCTTTCCTGCGGAAAAGTAACCTACCCAATTTGTCGAATCTGTCGAACAATCCTTGAAATCGTTAAATTCGATACCGTTGGGTGTTCGATAACGTAACTGGGGATTGGCTACGCTTGGAATTGCGTGGGGATCCACTGAGAGCAAGCAATGGCCGGTTTTCAGTTAACATGCACGGCTTTCAAGGCAACCGGACGCTTGGATGTTGTTGCGAAACGACAAGCGATGCGACAACAGTCCGTATCGTTGATTCCAGTTTTTGGCATTAGTTCGGTCTTCAGATGATTCGAGGTGGGAATCCTATGCACATGATGAAGCCAACCGACTATCGAACTGAGTCTGCAAGCGTTCGCCTAGTGATATTGGCGATTGTCTTTTTGCTGGGCGCGATGATGAGCGGTTGTAGCACCTTGTCATCTTTTGGGATCGGGACCGGCAGCAGTTCCAATCAAATTCTGAGATCAGCAAAGTCTATCAGCAGTTCTCAGGTTCAGGCCAAGCCCCTCCCGAAAGAATTGTCTGAAACGGTAATGCCAACCTACTTGGTTGAGCCTGGTGATGTTCTATTGATCGAGCCAGCAAAGTTTGATTCACCTGTTCGGTTGCCCGGCGATCAATCCGTGCAGCCAGATGGAATGGTTAACCTTGGGCAGTATGGTCGGATGCAAGTGGTAGGCCGAACCATTCAGGAAATCCAAAGCAATGTACAGTCTCACATCGAACTGCGTGAGGCAAAATCCGGTCCGATCAATGTCCGTCTGATCGATTGGCAAAGCAAGAGGTTTTATGTGTTGGGCGAAGTGAATTCACCAGGCGCTTTCCACCTTGATGGCGATGAAACCGTCTTGGATGCGTTGATTGAAGCGGGTGGAATCGGCCGAAATGCGAATGCGCATCAAGTCATCTTAAGTCGTCCGACACCTGACGGCAGTTGCCGCGAAGTTTATCCGATTTGCTACCATCAAATCGTGCAGCTGGGTGACACCGCGACCAACTATCAAATTCAACCAGGTGATCGAGTGTTCGTGCCCAGTTTGACATTCTTGGATGACCTTAAGGCGAGTCTGATGCCAGGTTACGAGAAGCCCTGCCCGAAGTGTAACGGTTCTGCCAAGGCCTGTGATACGCCCAGTCTGATGGAACTAAATGCGTTGGAGCTGAATCACGCACCTCCCCAGTAACTACCGCAATTGCAACGAGTGCAACCGCTTGTGTTATTCGTACAGCGATTTCTCGTTCGCGTTGAACCGGGCGGCAAAAGGAAGCTAACCGCAATACAAGCACGCAGCGGAAGCGAAGGAAGGCAATCGCCACTTGATCGCGATAAGCGTCGGTCTTTTTATAGCGACCGCTCGCCAAAGATAGATTCCAATCAGAATCCTAACAAGCGGAACCTTGGCAGAGGAAAATGGGGTGAAGCCTTCGCGCAAAAAAACGGCTGAAGCGATTGAATATTCGCCTCAGCCGTCGTCGATTTCTTTTTGCTGACCCAGTTGCATCGCTGCCAACCAGATTTCTGAACATGATCATGCGTCCAAACAGGCCGCTTGGGTTCCAGCAATCGCCAGAATCAGCTCGGGGCTGGGTTCGGTATGATGAGTCTTCACTGGTTGCGTCGGTCCAAGAGCACTATTCTTCGCGGCTAGTGATTTCAATTAGGTGGTAACCGAATTGAGTTTTCACGGGTCCGTGAACGGTATTCAAAGCATCACGGAAAACCACTTGATCAAATTCTGGTACCATTTGCCCAGGGCGAAATTCACCAAGAGCGCCTCCGGTTTTTCCTGAGGGGCAAGTCGAGAATTCGGCCGCGGTCGCTGCGAAGTCTTTTCCGCCTACGATTTGAGTTTTAAGATCGTTACAGACTTCTTCGGTTGCGACCAAGATGTGACGTGCTGCGGCTTTTGCCATGACTAACCTCTCTGCGGATATACTGAAAATTTCCAGTGATGAGAACAAATAATCGCGATTCAGCGAACTGATAAGTATACGCGATTAAGGGCCAATTGGCCACGCGGGGCAGATTTTAGGGTATTGCGAGTGTTCAAGAAGCAGCAGGCAAGGAAATTATTGACACAATTGCCTCAGGGTTAGTTGAACAAGGAATCTTGCGTGCTACAACCTAGTTAGATTGCGGGCTACGACCTAGCTAGATTGAAGCGGACTAAAGCCTATTTTAGTGGCCAAAGTTCATCGGTTCATGAATTGCAGTTCAATGTGGCTTGAAGACGGCCGAATGACTAGAATAGGGATTAGGCAAACAGCATTGGGACCCACTTAAGTTCCGGGATTGGATCGTTCTCATGATCGACAAAAACGTAAAGACGACTTTCGAAATTGAAATCGACGGCGAAGCCTGTATCGCGCGGGCTGGAGAAATGGTTCTTGCGGCCGCGAAGCGCGCGGGGATCGATATTCCGACGTTATGTCACGACGATCGACTGGAACCCGTCGGTGCGTGCCGCGTATGTTTGGTCGAAGTGGAAGGGCAGCGTCGAATGCAGCCAGGTTGTGCTTGGGTTGTGTCGCCCGGGATGAAGGTGAAGACTTCCTCGCCTAAAATTCAACGACATCGTGATGTGCTGTACAGCATGTATTTATCCGATCATGTGATTGATGAAGGTGGTTTACCCGTCGAGACGGGAAATGGAAATCAACTTCGTCAGCTGGCCTCTAAAAGTAAGATCTTGCCCTTGGGACCGATTCACGCCCCGCGAGTTGGGCGTCCGGACGACCTGAATCCTTACATTGAATTTGATCCCGACCTGTGCATTCTTTGCGCACGTTGCACTCGTTATTGCGATGAAGTCGAGGCTGTAAGTGCGATCACACTTTCCAATCGCGGGGGCGAGACGACGATTGCGACCGCGGGGAACCGAGGGCTGTTGGATACGTCGTGTGAATTATGTGGCGGGTGTATTGATACTTGTCCCACGGGAGCGTTGATCGAAAAGAAAGCTCCTAAGCCGTTTCCGCAAGACGCCAGTGTGGTTCGAACCACGTGTAATTTTTGCGGCGTGGGTTGTCAACTAAATCTGCATGTCAAAGACGACCGAGTCTTGAAGGTGACCAGCCCTCCGCCTGGCGAAACGCTGAACGATGGTAACTTGTGCGTGAAGGGTCGTTTCGCGTACGACTTTATTCATCATGAAGATCGGATCACTCGGCCGCTTATTCGCCGCGCCGACGGGCAATTGCATCCCGCTAGTTGGGAAGAGGCGTTAAGCACAGCGGCCAAAGGATTGTTGTCGGTCAAAGAGAAATACGGCCCTGACGGTTTAGGTTTTATTTCGTCCAGTCGCTGCACAGTGGAAGAAAACTATTTGGTACAAAAGTTGGCGCGGGCGGCGGTCGGTACAAACAACGTGCATCAATGTGCCGCTACGTGACATGCTCCTACCGTCGCCGGTCTGGTGACTATGTTTGGTGCAGGTGCGATGACCAATTCGATCGACGAAATCCGCGAAACGGATTTCATGTTTGTGATTGGATCGAACACTTCGGAAGCTCATCCGATTATCGCTATGGAAATGAAACGCGCGAAATTGCGAGGGGCGACGTTAGTGGTTGCAGATCCCCGGAAGATTTGGATGTCTGAAATCGCGGACATGCACATGCAGCTGCACCCGGGCACGGACGTTTGGTTGTTGAATGCGATGATGCATGTGATCACCACCGAAGATCTGGTAGACCACGATTTTATCACGAAGCATACCGAAAACTTTCATGCGATGGTCGCGGCGGTTGCCGATTACACCCCCGAGGCAGCCCAAGAGGTGACGGGTGTTCCGGCGGACATGATTCGTCAAGTGGCTCGGCAATATGCGACGACCAAAAAGGCGGGTGTCTATTACACACTGGGGATTACCGAACATACCCATGGAACGGACAACGTCTATAGTTTGGCAAACATGGTGTTGATGACCGGACATCTTGGGGTCCGGTCTGCGGGCATGAATCCTTTGCGTGGACAAAACAACGTACAGGGAGCCAACGATGCCGGGGCGACGCCGATTTATTTGCCAGGCTATCAGTCGGTCACTGACGATGTGGTTCGAAAGCGATTTAGTCAGGCGTGGGGCGTGGAAGTTCCACCCGAAGAGGGTTTGAACCTAAACGTCATGATGAAAGAATTAGCTAAAGGGAATCTGCGCGGCCTATTTGTGATGGGTGAAGATATTGTCATTTCCGAACCGAACGTGTCCCAAGTGGAGTTAGGTTTGAACAATTGCGAGTTCCTTGTATGCCAGGAAATCTTTCACAACGAGACGACTCGGTTTGCCGATGTGATTTTTCCTGCGGCTTGTTTTGCTGAAAAGGATGGTGTGTTCACCAATAGTGATCGCCGAGTCCAACTGGTTCGGAAAGCGGTTTCTCCGCCGGGAGAAGCCAGGCAAGACTGGCGCATTTTGATTGATTTGGCTTGGGCGCTGGGTTATGACATGCCCGACTACCAGCATCCGTCAGAAATCTATGATGAAATGGTTGCCTTGACGCCAAAATTCAGCGGCATTTCGCACGCCCGACTTGAAGAACGAATCGAGGGTATTCAGTGGCCTTGTCCAACCGCAGATCATCCAGGCACGCCGACATTACATGAAGGTGGACCGATTGTGGGGCGGGCGGTGTTTCATCCGGTAGGGTACCGTCCTAGCGACGAATTGCCTGATCAAGATTATCCCCTGTTGTTGTCCACAGGGCGGATCCTTTACCACTATAATTCGGCGACTCAGACTCGTCGAGAATCTGGTCCGAATATGAAGCAGAGTGAGAATTTCATCGAAATTCATCGCAAGGACGCCAGGCGACTGGAGATTGTTGACGGCCAAATGGTGACCGTAGAATCTCGCCGTGGCCACGTTCAAGCCAAGGCCTGGGTGTCGCCTCGGGTGAAACCAGGTTGCGTTTGGATGCCCATGCACTTTGGTGAATCGCGAGCTAATCTGTTGACCAATGACGCTGGGGATTCGGTGACGGGAACTGGCGAATACAAAGTGTGTGCGGTCAAGATTCGCCCGGCTCAAAAGTCGCTGCCCGTGTTGCAATAATTGTGGTTGAGTCAAGTGTAAGCAGGGGTTAAAAATCACCTTATTGTAGGTGTCAGGCCTGGTGTTTTTAATAGCCATGGCTGTTTCGAACTAAGGCTAGACGACGGCGATACTCACTTAAGATTGGAAATTGCGTTGACTGGTGGCAAACCCTTGCAGATTATCGGTGAAAAGAGCGAACGGCAAGCCGAAACGCCGGTGATTCGTTATCTCTTTGACGCCGAAAAGAATATGCCCTCGTCCACGGAATTGTTGCAGGACGTGGTCGCCATTGAAGAGCCGATGGAAATTCGTGTCGTGTTTGGGCCAGTTGGGCAGCGAGAAAGCACCAGTCTTTCGATCACCATGCGTACCCCTGGGGATGACTTTGAATTGGCGGCTGGTTTCTTGGTAAGCGAAGGCATTGTGAAGGAAACCGGGGCGATCCGAAGCATGAAGTTCTGCGGCCCGGTACCCGAGCAAAGAACGACCAGCAACATTGTCAAAGTGGAACTTGCAGCGGATCTACCTTTCGATTTAGAAAAGTTGCAACGCCACTTCTATACCACATCCAGTTGCGGCATCTGTGGTAAGGCATCCCTGGATGCGGTGCAGAACGATGGTATGGTATCGGTTGCAAGTTCGGATTCCAGTATCGATCAAAGGCTTTCTGCAGACAGAATTCGTCAATTGCCAGAACGATTGCGATCGGCCCAGCCATTGTTCGCCACCACGGGCGGCCTGCATGCTTCTGGCCTATTTGAGATGTCAGGCGATTTGCTTCTGGTGCGGGAAGATGTGGGGCGGCATAACGCATTAGATAAAGTGGTGGGACGCATGTTATTGGATGGCCATTTGCCACTTCAGCAGCATGTTTTGGTGGTTAGTGGACGAGCCAGTTTTGAATTAGTGCAGAAGGCAATCGCGGCCGGGATTCCGATGTTAGTTGCCGTGGGTGCGCCGTCCAGTTTAGCCGTTGATTTAGCCAAACGTTTCGATCTGACGTTGATCGGCTTTGCCAGTCAACGGCGGTTCAATATCTACTGCGGCGCACAGCGCGTGTCGGACGAAATTTCTGCGGAGTAGTTTTGCGGAACTGGACTTCGACTTAATTCGTTTGAAGGACGGCGGTGTTCCGCTTGAGGTGCGCATCAGCTTTATTGCGATGGCCGGGTGTGCATTTGTCTGGTTTGCGTTGATCGATATGTTGTAAAGTTTTAGGTTCTTTTCGCCCCATGCCTGTCGCTCGCTTGCTGGAATTCGACCGAATTAACCACTGGATGACATGGTTGCGTAGCATGGGTGCGCGTGATGCCGATCTAGGTTATGGCAACTTGCTTTCGATTAGTCAGTCGGGTATTCCAGATGATGTGATGGAAAGCATGATCCTGCAAATGGAGCGGGAATTGATCAAGATTAGCGACGTGGATCGCGCGATCAATAACTTTGAACGTTTCGTCCAGGCGACGCGAAGTCCCTTGTCTTTGGGCACCTTGTTGCAACGTGATCTGACGGCGTTGCCGATCTTGTTGCAATTGTTCAGCGCTTCGCAATACTGTAGCGATCTATTGGTTCTGCAGCCAGAATATTTTGATCACTTGCGTTTGACCGGCGGTCAACCTGTCGCTGCCGAAGACTTGAAGGGTGACTTGTGCAGTGAAGTTGCGGGCCTGAGCGATCCGGTGGTGGCGGGGCGGATTATTCGGCGCTTCAAGCATCGAGAAATGTTGCGGATCGCTTATGGTGATATCGTGTTGGGCTTACCGTTAGAAACCATTACTTCACAGATTTCCTACTTGGCGGACGCAGCTTGCCAGGCGGCCTATGAGTTCCAGTGGCGCAGTTGGACACAGAAGTGGGGGGTGCCTTTAAGCCGCGATGGTCAACCGGTTGCCTTTTCAATTTTGGCGTTGGGGAAGTTGGGCGGTACCGAACTAAATTATAGTAGCGACATCGACCTGATTTTGCTTTATGCACATGAAGGAAAGACCGCTCAGAATAAGACCAATCGCGAGTTTTTTGACGCTTTGGGTAGAAGTATTGTCAAAATGTTGAGCGAGAACTCTGAGTTAGGAATGGTGTATCGGGTTGATATGCGACTTAGGCCCGACGGAAGTAGTGGGCAGTTGACTCACTGTGTTCCCGCCTTGATTGATTACTATGAAAATCGCGGGCGGACTTGGGAGCGACAAGCGTTCTTGAAAGCCCGGCCAATTGCGGGCGACTTGGCTTTGGGAAGTCAGTTTTTGCGATCCATTGAGCATTGGATTTATCCGAAATATTTGTCGCAATTTCAGATTGAAGGTATCGCTGCGATTAAGCGGCAAATCGAAAAACGATCGTTGCGTGATGGAGACGATTTTACGAATGTGAAGACGGGGCACGGCGGGATACGAGATGTTGAATTCGCGATTCAGTTCCTGCAGTTGCTGCATGCGGCGGACCGTCCTGAAATACGAACGGGCAACACGTTGGAAGCGATTTCGAAATTGCGGCAAGCCGAATGCCTAAGCTTGGAAGAAGAGCACCTACTGCAGAAGAACTATCGGTTTCTTCGCATGGTGGAACATCGCCTGCAATTGATGTTCGATCTGCAAACGCATCAATTGCCCAAGGATGATTGGGAACTAAGGAAGCTTGCGATTCGTTGCGGTTGTAAAGGTGACACTCGGCAAAATGTACTGGAAGGTTTTCTGCAGGAATTGAAATCAGTCCGTCATGCAAATCGTCGTATCTTGAATCATTTGTTGCATGACGCCTTTTCAGAGGGAGGGGCAGATTTCAAAGCAGTCACTAGGTCGGTGAAGAGTTCGGTGGCCAGTGAATCGCCTGGTGCTTGGGATGAATTTGATCGCTTTAGTGAAGTTGACTTGATTTTGGACCCATCGCCCGATCCGGAAACCATCGAAGGTGTATTAACATCCTATGGATTTCAAAAGCCCAACCAAGCGTACTGTCGCCTACTGGAGTTGAGTCGCGAGAAATCCCGCTTTCTCTCGGACCAGCGTTGCCGTCACTTCTTCGCGGCCATTTGTCGTTCGTTATTGCAGGCGGTTTCGTCGACGCCTAGTCCTGACCAAACGTTGACGCAATTGTCGCTGGTTGCGGATTCTTTGGGGAACAAGGGAGTTCTTTGGGAACTATTTAGCGATCATCAACCCAGCATGCAGTTGTGTATTCGGTTGTGTGCATCAACGTCGTATTTAACCAGCATTTTGACCGGCAATCCTGGGATGTTGGATCAGTTGATGGATTCACTTCTGTTGGATCAACTGCCAACGCGCGCGATGTTGCAGCAGAATTTGTCAGAGTTATTGCGAGGGGCAGAAGACGCGGTTCCCATTTTGCATAACTTTAAGAACGCTATGCATTTGTTAGTTGGGGTGCGCGATATCTTGGGCAAAGAGCCACTGCAAGCGACGCATGAGGTCTTGTCGGATATCGCAGATGTTTGCTTAGAGCAAATTGTTGAATTTCATTACACCTGGCTGGTCAGACAGATGGGGCAGCCTGTCGATCGCGATACCAAGCAAGCGATGGGGATGGCAACGGTTGCGATGGGCAAGTTAGGCGGTCGAGAACCAAATTATCATAGCGATTTGGATTTGATCTTTGTTTATCCTGAGGATGGCACCACCGTTGCCGTTCAAGGGCAGGCAGCGACATCGCATCAGCATTTCTTCAGTCAATTGGGCACGCTGGTCATCAAGACCCTTTCCCAATTCGGATCGCAAGGGCGATTGTACGAAGTTGACTGTCGTTTGCGACCGTCGGGAAAGTCCGGTTCGTTGGCGGTTTCATTGGCCGCATTCGACAGTTACTTTCGAACCGGCGGTGGTCAATTATGGGAAAGGCAAGCTCTGTGTAAGTCGCGAATCCTAAACGGTTGTCAGGTGCGGTTTGCGGAAACCTTGACTGGAACGATTCGTCAAATCGTTTTGGCCACTCCAGCACCGGCTAAAATTGCGAAGGAGCTTTATCAAATGCGGCAGCGAGTGGAGCATGGTGCTGCGGCTTTGAATTTGAAACGCGGCGCAGGAGGGACCGTTGATATTGAATTCGCGATCCAGTTATTGCAGCTAATTCATGGCAAGCAATTCCCTTTGGTCTTTCAGCCGGGGACTTTGCAGGCGATCCAAGCCTTGGCCGAGGTCGGCGTCCTGTCGAAATCGGACTCGGTATACTTCACCCAGGCCTACCAATTTCTTCGAGGCATCGAATCACGTTTGCGTTTGCAAAACACAACCGCACGCCATGACTTCCCTGAGGAACTTTCGGCCCTGGAGCAATTGGCGTATCTGTTGCGAGTGCCATCGGCTGATACACTGGTCGAGACCTTGGGGTATTTTCGCACGGAAAATCGGCAGCGATGGAGAGCATTGGTGTCTCAATTCACCAATTTGCCCGACTAAATGCTTGTGATCCAGCAGAAGGTTTGGGTCGACACAGCCATGGGTTCCCCAAGGCCGCCGCGTATTTTGTGGATAGTTTAGGCTGGTGGCCCCCTGCAACCTTTGTACAACCGTACTTAATCGGCAAAGGTGTGGATTCCTTTGTCTTTCGCGATTTCGGCTTGGGCCGGGGTTCCAGGCACTGGTTATCGCCTGAAACATGGCGATCCTGGGGTGACTGTGATGGTAGACTTTGTTGAAATTCTTTCGTTTGGGTTTTACCTTTTCACCGTGGCGGACCATAATCGGTAGCCGCAACGGACTGGCTTGGCTGAAATAGATAGCTTTCCGCGAAAATTCAATTTTGTTGAAGTCCCAAACAGCGGTTTTGTCTTGAGGAGAATTGGTTGTTTCCGTTTGTATTGTTGGTTGTCTACTGTGTCATATTGCTTGCGCTATCGCTGTTTGGCGGTTGGTTGCCAACGCTCTGGAAATGGTCGCACATTCGTATTCAGTTGCTAATGAGTTCGATTGCAGGATTTATGTTAGGCATTGCCCTGGTCCAGTTGTTGCCGCATTCCTATGAAATCTTAAAAGACGGCCGTTCGGTGGGGTTGACCATGTTGGGCGGACTGTTGGCCATGTTCTTTTTGATACGAATCTTTGATTTTCATCATCACCATTTCCCCGACAAGGCAAAGTCGGATGAGGGTCATGATCACCAGGAAGAATCCAAGTCGGCAGTGGTTGTTCCTAGCAAAGCGACCAGGGAAGTTACTTTAGGCGGTGAAGCACAGGAAGTGGTGCTGACTTGTGCCCATGATCACGATCACAGTCACGACCATTCAAAAGGCCGTCGTTCGGATCAACCGAGCTTGGCTTGGGTTGGACTGTTGTTGGGCCTAGGATTGCATTCGATCATGGACGGCGTGGCGCTGGCCGCTTCCTTAAAAGCGGACATGGGCATCATGAATGCCCCGGCATTCACAGCGGGACTGGGGATTTTTCTGGCGATCGCCTTCCACAAGCCATTGGATTCCATGAGTATCGCGTCGGTTATGGCCGTCAGCAATTGGGGACGAACCGAACAGTTTTGGGTCAATATTGTATTTGCGTTAAGCTGTCCTTTAGCTGCGGTGTTTGTTTACTTTGGATTGGATTGGCTACCTGCGGATTCAGGACTGGCGCTTGGATTTGCGCTGGCATTTTCCGCCGGAACGTTTCTTTGTATCTCGTTGGGCGACTTGCTACCCGAACTACACTTTCATTCCCATGATCGGTTAAAATTGTCGATCAGTTTGTTGGCCGGAATCGCGTTGGCGGTAATACTAGAATTCCTGGCGACTCATAATCACTAAGGCAGTTCTGGCAGTTCTGGCAGTGGTGGCAGTGGTGGCTTTGACGTTTGCTTGCCGACTGTCCAACCACCACCGGTGATCAATCCCCTTGCGAGGCGACTGACCGCGGGGGTTACTTTGTTATAAAGAGTAAGTGCCATGAAGATAGGTTTTGAGATGTTGATTTTGGATGCCTCGCAACGCCTGCGATGGGTTGGTCTTTGGAATCAATTTGCGATCCTGTTCAAGAGTTTTTCCTTTATTTGCTTTGCTTGCTTGGGTTGGACTCACATTGTGGCTGCGTCAAACGTCCTGGCGCAGGAACAGGACTTGCCTGTGATTGGAAAACCGTTGACCGATGCCCAGGCGGTCAGTCTTGCGAACTTGGCTTTGAAGGGAATGGATCAAGAGTACCCCAATAAACCGTCCAATGTGATGGCTGACGTTGCTGATGTCGTTTCACCCAAAGTGCTGCACCCAGCTTTTTACGGATGTTTTGATTGGCATTCCAGTGTACACGGACATTGGATGTTGGTTCGGCTGCTAAAGACGCAACCGGATTTTTCAATCGAAGCGAAAGTGCGTGAAAATCTGGCCAGTCATTTGACCCAAGAGAACATTGCTCAAGAGACCGCCTACTTTCTGAAGAAAGAGAGCAAGTCATTTGAACGGATGTACGGCTGGGCTTGGTACTTGCGATTGGTGGATGAATTGGAGACCTGGGATGATCCTCAGGCGAAGCAATGGCGATCCAACTTACAGTCTTTGGAACAGCACCTAGTGCAAGCAACTTTGGACTATCTACCAAAACTTAGTTACCCGATCCGAACGGGCGTTCATCCGAATACGGCATTTGGATTGGCGTTTATCCGTGACTACGCAGTCACGGTAAAGAATCAGCGGTTGATCGATTTGATTGATCAACGCTCGAAAGACTATTTCCTGGCAGATCGGAATTATCCCGCTGCTTACGAACCATCGGGCGAGGATTTCTTTTCAGCAGCATTAAATGAGGCCGATTTGATGCGGCGGGTGCTGTCCGCAGAAGAGTTTGCGGTTTGGCTAGAAGGCTTTATGCCCAGTTTAGAACCGGCCGCGATTGGTGATTTATTAAAGCCGGTATCCGTTTCGGACATTACCGACGGCAAGTTAGTCCACTTGGCAGGATTGAATTTGAACCGTGCTTGGACGCTTCGGGGAATTTCTTCGGCATTGCCTGAGCAGGATTCGCGGCGTGAGCGTTTGGAACTGTCAGCTGCCCAGCATACTAGCGTGGGATTAAGTTACGTGTTCACCGGCGATTATGCTGGCGAGCATTGGCTTGGCACGTTTGCCGTTTATGTGTTGACCAATGTTGGACTGTAACTAGCTTTGGGCGGTCGTTTAGGTGGTAAGTGCTCGACTATTTCGGGCGTTCGTAGTGAGTGTTTCGTAACGTTTGTTGTTTATAGATCGAGATGGATCGACATGGCTAAGAATAAGTCTCAACGAGGATTTCCGCCCGAACCTGGCCCAGTAAGAGTGTCCAGAGCATCTGCGCTGAATCCAAGCTGGCAAGATATTTTGAAACAACGTTGGCACTTGTGGTTGACCTTCGTGTTGGTCGTGTTGGGGAGTGCGATCGTATGGAGCTGGTCTTTTTCTGGATTAGACGTTGAAGAGCTAGAAGTGGAGATCGTTGCCGTATACCCGCATGATACCTCCGCGTTCACGCAAGGGCTGCTTTACCATGACGGTTACTTGTACGAAAGCACGGGTCAGGTTGGACAGTCGACCCTTCGCAAAGTCGAAATTGAAACAGGGAAGCCTATTGTGACTGTGCCGTTGCGAGAAGATCTATTTGGCGAGGGGTTAGCCATGGTTGGCGATCAATTTTTCCAGATCACTTGGAAGGCCGGTGTGGGCTTTATCTACAACAAAGATTTGCAGCCGGTAAAGCAGTTTGATTACTCGGGCCAGGGATGGGGCTTGGCGTTCGATGGCAAGCACTTGATCATGAGCGACGGGGCTGCGGTTCTACGCTACTTTGATCCCCAAACGATGGAAGAGGTGGATAGTAAATTCGTGATGTATGGAGCCACCAGGATCGACCAAATCAACGAAATGGAGTTTGTGGACGGGGTAATCTATGCGAACCGTTGGCGTCAGGATGTGATTTATCTGATTGACGCGATGACGGGACAAATCAAAGCCAAGGTATTGCCGACTGATTTGCTAAAGCCGGGTGAGCGACCAACGGGAAGTGATGACGGTTCCTTGAATGGAATCGCTTACAATCCGGATAAAGGTACGTTCTACATTACTGGCAAGAAGTGGCCCAAATTATTTGAAGTTCGTTTTAAATCGAAAAGTACGTCGGCGAAGTCGGCACCAGCCAAATAAGGTGGTTGCCGTTTCCGTTGTCTTCGCTGGCGGAATTATGTTTTTTGGTTGTTAAGTGCGGTGGGTATTGCTTCTTTCTGGATGAACTTCTGTGACCACAGTTGAAGATTTTTCATGTTTTGATCTTGCTCAGACGATTGCCTGCATCGCCAGCGATCTTCAAACGCCGCATCGCGGAGTAGCGGCCGCGTTTGGGCTGTTTCAAGAGGGAAACACGATTCCGTTTATTGCCCGTTACCGAAAAGAAGTGACCGGTAGTTTGGATGAAATCGCCTTGCGATTTATTGAAGACGCGTTGACCAAAGCCAAGGAATTGGCCGATCGAAAAGCAACGATATTGAAATCGATTTCTGGCCAAGACTTGCTGACCACGCAGCTTCGTGAACAGATCCTGGCGTGCCAAGACAAGAAGACTTTGGAAGATCTTTACTTACCTTACAAACCAAAACGCCGAACAAAGGCTACGATCGCTCGCGAGCGAGGTTTGGGCCCGCTGGCCGAATTGCTGTTGGCCCAGCAGAAGCTAGACAAGACCAAGAAGGCAGTCGTTGCTCCGTTTGTGGATCCGGCGAAAGACGTGCCTGACGAGGCCTCCGCTTTGGCAGGTGCCTGCGATATTGTTGCCGAAGTTTGGTCCGAGGATGCGGGGCTGCGGGCGTGGCTGGTGAAGCAAGCACAACACGGGAAGGTCGGATCGACGGTAAAGCGCGGAAAGAAAGAAGGCGGCGAGAAATTTGAGCAGTACTTTGACCACTCGGAGTCGGTTAAGCGGATTCCGTCTCACCGCTTGTTGGCGATGTTGCGAGGTCAATCTGAAGGGTTCTTGAATGTTGGATTGCAGCTTGAAGACGATGTGGTTGTGGGAGAGTTCAAGCGTCAAGTGATTGTGAATCTTGGCTTCGAATTCCGTGGCGAGTTAGTTTCGGCGGCCGAGGACTGTTATAAACGCTTGTTGTTGCCCGCCACCGAGTCTGCGGTGTTGGAGGACCTGCGTGAAAAGGCAGATGTCGAAGCCATAGACGTGTTCGCCAGTAACTTGAAACAGTTGTTGTTGTCGCCGCCAGCTGGATCGCTGCCAACATTGGGTATTGATCCTGGCTTTCGCACCGGTTGCAAAGTGGCCGTTGTTGATGGGACGGGCAAGTTCTTGACCAATACGACGATTTATCCGACGCCTCCCAAGAGTGATACTCAAGGGGCGGCAGCGACATTGAAGAAGTTGATTGAAACGTATGATATTCAATTGATCGCCATTGGAAATGGAACCGCATCGCGCGAGACCGATGCCTTTGTCACTTCGGTATTAAAAGAGGTTCAGCGACCAATTACCAAAGTTGTGGTAAGTGAATCGGGCGCTTCGATTTATTCGGCAAGCGACGTTGCTATTGCCGAATATCCAGAATTAGATCTTACCGTGCGTGGTGCCATTAGCATTGCTCACCGCCTGCAAGACCCGTTGGCAGAGTTAGTGAAGTTGGATCCTAAATCAATTGGGGTTGGACAGTATCAACACGATGTGAATCAGTCGTTATTGAAGAAAAGTTTGGAGCGAGAAGTTCAGTCCTGTGTAAACCAAGTGGGCGTCAATTTGAATTCGGCCAGCCCTTCATTGCTTTCGTACGTGGCGGGCATTGGCCCAAAGTTAGCAACGTCTATTGTTGGTTACCGCGATCAGAACGGAGAATTTCAAAGCAGGCAACAATTGCTGAATGTCCCTAAGTTGGGCAAGAAAGCTTTTCAGCAGGCGGCGGGTTTCTTGCGTATTCGCGATGCCAAAAATCCATTGGACAATTCTGCGGTGCATCCTGAGACTTACCACGTCGTCGAAAAAATGGCGTCGACCTTAAGTGTCAAGACAAAAGCATTATTGGGTAGCAGTGAAATCTTGACCAAGTTGCAGCCCAATGATTTTGTAGACGACCAATTTGGCTTGCCGACGATAAAAGATATTCTTCAGGAATTGGTGAAGCCAGGTCGTGATCCACGCAAGGAATTTCAAACCGTTGACTTTGCCGAAGGCGTTAACCAGATCGCTGACCTGGCCCAAGGGATGACTTTGCAAGGTGTCGTGACCAACGTGACCAAGTTTGGTGCCTTTGTAGACATTGGTGTGCACCAAGATGGACTAGTTCATATCTCGCAGTTGGCCAATCGCTATATTTCCGACCCTAGCGAAGAAGTGACCGTGGGGGATGTCATTAAGGTGAAAGTATTAGAGGTGGACGCTCAGCGAAAACGTATTTCGCTTTCGAAAAAAGACGCTTGAAATCGACGAAATGAGTCGTAAGTCAGAACTTAATCTTTGCGCTAATCGTCCAATGCTGGTGGTTAGGGGGTCGCCAGTTGGACCCTTCGGTGAACCATGGGGGTGCCTGAAAACGCCTGTTCTTACCGCCGGCTTATCGCAAGATTGTTTTGGATTGTTGGGGTCGATCCGATTAATTCAAATTGACTTTGTCTCCATTGGGGGAGACTGCCTTCGGAGGCGGCCAAGTTACCACGACGTTACGGCCAATCGCGTATCATAGTGACTCTGCAAAGTTTACAACCTGGACTACATTTGGTCGTAGCCCCGGCTGAAATTCCTGTCCAGCCGGCCGTGCTTCCTTTTTGTTTGGATCGGTTGCTTCTCCGTTATTTTTTGGTGTGTCATACATGAGTGAAGTTGAAGACTCTTCTGAGCCAGAGAACTCGCCTACCCCAGTGGATTCGGGCCAAATCAAGACCAGCAGTTCGGCTGAAAATCTGGCGTCGCCGAAAACCAAAGTGGTTGCTGACGCGGACATCATGATCGAAGCGCAGAATTTATCAAAGTTCTATGGCGTATTTGCGGCCAGTCGTGACATCTCGTTTAAAGTGCAACGCGGCGAAGTCGTCGCCTTCTTGGGGCCTAACGGGGCCGGGAAAAGCACGACTATGAAAATGCTGACCGGTTATCTTTCACCGTCCGAAGGGGTTGCTAGGATCGCGGGTCACGACATGGCCAAAGATCGGTTGGCCGGAGCCCAACGCCTCGGCTATTTGCCGGAAACCGGTCCGTTGTACATGGACATGACACCGTACGGGATGCTAAAATTTTTCGCCGAAGCAAGGGGCATGAAAGACAAGCAGATCAAGGAACGGATTGCTGCTGTGGTTGAAATTTGCGATTTAGGCAGTGTGATCTACAAACCAATTAACAAATTGTCCAAAGGTTACAAGCAGCGGGTGGGGATGGCGCAGGCGTTACTTCACGAACCCGAAGTGCTAATTCTTGATGAACCCACCAGCGGATTGGATCCCAATCAAATTCGGGGTGTCAGAGATACGATACGTCGCTTGGGTGAGACGAAGACAATTTTGTTGTCGACGCACATTTTGCAAGAGGTCCAGGCGATGTGTTCGCGAGTGGTGATGATCAATGAAGGTCGTTTGGTGTACGACGGACCGTTAAGCGAAATTGATCCTGACGGCGTTGGACTGGATGACGTATTCGCTCAAAAGACCGGTTACTTCGAACAGTTGGAACGTGTCAAAAAGATCAAAGAAACCGCAGCGCATGAGGCGGGCGATACCTGATAGACCAGGTTGACCGGATAAGCCTGGGGTGCATTTGGCTTTCCTTGGTAATTGATTTGAACACGAAAGTTGTAAGTTCTTGAAGCGTTCTGTTCCATAGAATGCGATCGAATTTAGAGCTTGCCACAGGAATTCTTCGGTGGCACTTGGTAGACAGTTTTTTAGCACTCGTTTTTCGAAAAAAATAATCATGCTAATTGCTCAAGTATTGACTAGCGGAAGCGAAGCCTCTTTGATGGGCTTTGTCTTTATGGCTGTGATCGACGTACTGTTTTTGGGTGTTGTGTTTTTGTTGATGACGCCGATCTTTGCGTGGCGTCCTGCATCCTACGCGGTGATGAAGCGAAACTTTATTAACTACTTTTCGAACCCAACCGGATACGTATTCCTCTGCGTCTTTGTGTTATTGACAAGCTTTGCAGCGTTTTGGCCGCATGAGTTCTTTGCGAACAACTTGGCGAACTTTGACCAGCTAAACAAAGTATTGCCCTATGTGATGTTGATCTTCATTCCTGCGATCACCATGAGTATTTGGGCCGAAGAGAAGCGTCAAGGGACGGATGAACTATTGCTGACGTTGCCTGCAATGGATTTCGATATCGTGATTGGCAAGTACTTCGCGGCAGTGTTTGTGTTTACGGTTTCGTTATTGTTTTCACAACTGTCTAATTTCGCAGTGTTGTTGGCGTTGACAGGTGGGTCGTTAGATGACGGCATCTTGATGTCAACTTACCTTGGTTACTGGTTCGTTGGTGTGGGCATGTTATCGCTGGGGATGGTTGCCAGTTTCTTGACGAACAATCTGACGGTCAGCTTCATCTTTGGCGTGGTGTTCAATGCCCCGCTGGCTTTCTTTTCAAATGCTGACGTGGTCTTTTCGTCACAGGTATGGGTCGAGGCGATGTATGAATGGTCGTTCTTACGCAGGTTTGGTGATTTTGGTCGCGGTCTGATTGCTTTGCCAAGCATCGTCTACTTTGTCGGGATCGCAGTGGTCGGTATTTACCTTAGTTTGGTGCTAATCGGGCGGCGACACTGGATGGGTGGGCGAGACGGTCAATCTTTGCTTGGGCACTTGTTGGTCCGCGCGATTGCATTGACGGTCGCGGCAATTTCGTTGGTGATGATATGCCAATATAGTGCCTTGAATCGCGTGTTACGATTGGATTTATCCAACGGCAGTGTGAATACGCTTTCGGATGATTCGCTGGCTTTGTTAGGGGGATTGAAGCCGAATGAGGGTGATTCCAAGGTCATCATGATCGAGGCTTACATTAGCAGCGAATTACCGCCCGAATACATTAGGACTCGGTATGAGTTGGTGAATTTATTGAAAGAGTTTGATGTCATTGGCGGCGATCGAATTCAGCTTCGCCTGCATGAGAATGTTTCGCCCTTTGGCGAAGAAGCGATTCTAGCCGAGAACAAGTATGGCATTAAGGTTCAGCGAGTCACGACTCGGTCGCGTGGTGCACTTCGGGATGAAGATGTGATCATGGGCGTCTCGTTTTCTAGCGGATTGCAACGTGTGGTGATTCCGTTTTTTCATTATGGAATGCCAGTCGAGTATGAATTGGTTCGATCGATTAGCACCGTCGCGGCCGCCAGTAGGAAGAAGATCGGTATCGTAAAAACCGATGCATTGATTTCAGGCGGTCGAATCAACACAGGGCAAGGCAGCCAACCCATTCCCAAAGCGAAGATCATTTCGGAATTGGAGAAGCAGTACGATGTTGTTGATGTAATTGCCAATCAGCCGATTGAATTGTGGACGGATGAAACCAAGACGACTAGAAAGTACGATGTCTTATTGGTGGTGCAACCTTCCAAAATGGATCCCTTGGAATTGTCGAATTTGATGACGGCCATTCGCACCGGGCAAGCGACCGCCGTTTTTGAGGATCCATTGTCTTATGGTACCGTGCAATGGCCGGCCGGGGCTGTGCAAGATCAGAAGCCCGAAGAATATTTCCCACTGGTGCGAAGCACGTCACAGGGGCGTATGTTTGGCCAAGTGTCGTCGGATTTGACGCCGCTTTGGAATTACTTGGGGATCCAGACTTACGCTCAAATTCAAGCCGGCGGGCGAATTGTGCCAGGCATTATCTGGCAGAAAAACACCTCTTATCCGCAGTCGCTTTTTCTGAATAAGCATTTGGAGTACCTGGTGGTTCGCAAGAATACAGGTGGCGGTTTGAACACTGAATTCATGCTGGACCCTTCGCATCCAATTACCGACAGTGTCAATGAGATAGCATTCCCTTACCCGGGTGCGATTGAACCGCTACCCAATGCCCGTTGGGACTTTACCAGTTTGGTGCGAACGGGAAAATCGGGCGCACTTTGGTTCGATGATTTCGAAAGAAGCCAAGGGCAAGAACGAGAGATCAAGCGTCTGCGAGGTCGCGAATCAGACCCTAAAGTGATTGCAGCCGAAATCGATGGCGGTGCTCAAGACGGAAGTGGTGACGGAGCCAAGGTGGTCTATGTTGCTGACGTTGATGTGTTGGCGGATTACTTTGTGAACTTGAGGAACTTGCCGACTAGTGCTGGGGTCGAATACCGCTTTGACAATGTCGCGTTTGTTTTGAATATCTTTGATCGTTTGGCAGGTGAAGATCGCTATTTGCAGATTCGTAATCGACGTCCGCCTCAGTACACTTTGGCGGTGGTTGAGAAAGAACGAGAGATTGAATGGATGCAGGTCAATGAGAAGATGAACGATTCGCAGAAGAACGTTGAATTGACCATGAACAAGGCGCGTCAAGATTTCGAGGATTCAAGCCGTCCGATCGTGAAGCGTATTGAAGATTTGAATCAAAGAAAGTTGAAGGGAGAGAACGTCGAAAATCAATTGGAGCAATTGATTAGTACGTTCCAACAGAAGGCACTGGAAGAGGATCGTCGTTTGCAAGATGAACTGACGATTCAGAATAATCGCATGAAGGAAGAAGAGCGAAAGATTCGAATGGCGGCAGAGGTCTCCATTCAAAAAATCCAACGCGGATACAAAATGATGGCTGTTTTATTGCCTCCCATTCCTCCGTTGATCTTAGGCTTGTTAGTGTTTTCGCGACGTCGTTTGCGGGAACGTGAAGGTATTTCTAAGGCTCGATTACGAACCTAATCGTTCCGCTATTTGCTGGGGGTTGGCTGTGGTCAAAAACCTGGTAGTGATTTTAATTGTGGGCAAGTTTTGCTTCGTGTTTCAGCCGTTTTTTTCAAACCATTCGTTGCACTAATTATTAGGAACTCAGTTTTGGGTACCGAACAAGTAAAGACGTTATCGTTGGTAGCTGTGGCTGCGGTGTTGTCGCTGTTGGCATTTAGTTTCCAGCCTAGAACCGTTGAAGTGGAAAATCAAGCGAAGGTGAACGAACCTTTGTTTCCAACCTACGAATCGTCCGAGGTTTGGTCGATTGAAATTGAAAAACCCGTCTCGACTATAGCCAGCACGTCGTCGGCTTCGGTTGAGAAAATCACCGTTCGACGAACCAGTCGCGGTTGGGAAATTCCTGAATATGACAATTACCCTGCCGGGAATTCCCAGTTAATCGGTCTCATTTCGGGCATTCTGGATCAGTTAAACGTTTTGGAAGTGGTTAGCGAAAGTGCGACCGATGAGGAATTGGCCGAGTACGGGGTGATGAAGCCAGCCGAAAGCGTTGGAACCCCAGACAAAGAAGGTGTGCGTCTGAAGCTAAGTGATGCTGGACAAACCGAAATTGGTGAATTGATCGTTGGTATCGAAGCGGCGGGCACCGATGGGGCAAAGAAAAGTTACTATGTCCGTCTAGCAAGTGAACAAGCCATCTATCGCGTGGCCTTGGCTAAACAGGGACTGTCAACGCGTCTACTAGACTGGGTGAATCCTAATCTGCTGGGAATCAAGCCGCCGCCAGGTATTAACGTGTCAGGCAGTCCAATTCGTGAATTGCAGCGGATGGTTGTTAGCACCCCGTCAACCGGGCGGGCAGGTAGTGATTCTTATCGGGCTGACTTTTCTATGGGTGCTCAGGTGATTCTGAAGAAGTTGGAGACCTTCCAGGAAGGTCAGTGGCAAGTGACTCCCGTTCAGCGGGTTCCTGCCAGTGCTGACTTCTCCCAAACATGGGTTGCCGCATTGCAAACGATGCCAGCGGTGGTGTTGATCAGCGATGTTGAAGCGAAGACTGCCGGATTGGCACGTGATTTGAAAGCGGGTTTGATTCGTCCAGGTATGGATTTGAGTGAATTTGAAGCACTCGGCATCTCGATCGTTGAAACACCCGAAGAGAACTACTTGATGGGCGAAGCGGGAAGAGCCAAGGTTGAAGTCAACGGAGGGTTGCAATTCCAAATGGTATTTGGAAGATCCAATGAGAGAGAATTGACTCCAGTGGTTATCTACGCAACTCAGAACACCGACAAAATGCCGTCTCGGCCTAAGCTTAAAGAATTGCCAGCGGAATCAAGTGATTGGGGCGAAGACAAGAAGCAAAAGGAACAGCTTTCGTTGGCACGTGAGTTCAACAAGGCCACCGAAGACTGGGACAAAATGAGTCAAGGTGTCGTGCAAGAGGTGGAATTAATCAATTCGCAATTGTCGCCTTGGATCTATTACGTTCCGACTGCCTTTGTGGTGCAGACAATTCCAGACATTCGCCTAACCGAAGTCAAAGCAACGCCTGCTCCAACAACGCCTGCTCCAACAACGCCTGCTCCAACCGCCACCCAAAATCCTGAAAGTGCGACGCCTCCGCCTTCCTCCGAATCATCAACAGGCGACAAAGTGGATGCCGTCGATGGCAAGGACGCAAATCAATAGTCGTTGGCAGCGTAACGGTTCTGCTGCTGCCTGTTTTATCTGGCCTAACCAACAATGGCTTCTTGCCAGGTTTCATCCTTGGCCTGGACCGTTTGGGTCGGCAAATTCCGCGTCTCGTCCAGAGGCGGATTTTGGGTCAATGGGCAGTCGGTTTCTTTAAGTTGTCAGCGGGTTGCCGATCGATCAGTAGCGAAAATGGATCGATACCGGCTAGTTCTGGCTTTTCGTCCACGACGAATTGGAAGGTGGCTTGGTTTTGAGTCATCTTTAGCCGCTGGCGGTACAGTGTCTTTCCATATCGTCGTCCAGGTTCTGCCTGGGCAAAGGCACCGATTTCTATCCAATCGTTCACCTCAACTTCGGACTCGGTTCCTTGTTCATCGGCGTAGTACTTCTTGCATTCGACGTCCAAAGTGATTCGGTACTTTCCATCTTCGATCGGTTCGCTGGTCGCTTTGATCGTTCTATTGGCGAACAGTGTGATCTTCTCGAATAGGTCATCGATTAGGTACTGATATTCTTGGGGTGTTTGGGCGAGAAGTGCATCAACTAGATCCTTCGAGGTCGGATACGGCGGGCCCTGGTAAGCGAATTTGTCGACGATGGATCGCAGGGCTTTGTTGACCTTGTCTTCGCCAATCATTTCCTTAAGGTAGTACATGACGACGCTGCCTTTTCGGTAGTGGACGTAACCTTGATCTGCCTGGACACGCATGAGTGGCAATTCGGCTAACATTTCTCGTCCCCGTGAACTCAAGTAGCTGTTCATTTCGTAGCTTAGAAATTTTCGCATGGTGTCTCGTTGGTAAGCTTTCTCCATAACCATCAGCGCTGAATACTGTGCCAAGGTTTCACTTAGAAGCGTGGCGCCTTCCATGTTCGCTCCCACAACTTGATGAGCCCACCACTGATGAGCCATCTCATGGGCGACCACGTAGTACACCATGTCGATATCATCTTCGTCTTTTAGGTCCGCAATGAATCCAATGCCTTCGGAGTAAGGCATGGTCCCAGGGAATGCTTGCGCGAAACTTGCGACTCGCGGGAATTCGATGATTCTGGCCTGTTTGTGTCGGTACGGACCGAAATTCTCAGTGTAATATTCTAACGAACTTCGAATCGATCGAAGCATGTTGTCAACATTCCATCGGTGGTCTGCGTGAAAGTAAACTTCGATGTCAACATCATTCCAGCGTTGAACGGCGACCTCATATTTGGCCGAAATAAAGGAGTACATGTTTACCGAAGGATGATCGACCTTGTAGTGAAAATGGTTGCGTCCATTTTTGTTCCAGCGTTCCAGGAGTGACCCGGGCGCGATTGCAATCTGATCTTCAGACGTACTAATAAAGGTTTCAACGTTGACCCAGTCGCTGTTATTGCTGATGTAGGAATCGCGTCGTTGGGCGGGATTGTCGTTCAAAGCGGGCATCATTTCAGGTTCTTCGTTTAACCCAAGTCTTTTGCGATCGCGGCGATTGCGCAATTGAACCAATCGTTGATAGCCGATTTGCGGAGCGATTTGATTGTCAAAAAACGTGCCGTTCTGAACGACGCTAGGATTTCGCACGCTGTTTTCGAAACCCGTAGCTTCGTAAGAAACACAGTAGTTCATCTCAACGGATTCGCCGACCGCTAACGGAGGCTGAAATTCATAAATCTCAACTCGTAACCCTTTGATCTCTTGAATACGAGTCGCACGTTCGATTGTAATTTCTGTTTCGTACTCGGGCGTCAGATTCAGAAACAGTTTGGTAATCGGCTGGTCGGTTTGATTTTTGATCGATTGCCTGCCTTTGAAGATTAACTTTCGCTGCTCAGGGAAAATGTCGATGTTGTAAACAATGTCGGTCACTCTAGGCTGAGCCAAGTCGCGATACTCGGATAGATCTGTTTCGTACTTGGCTCGAGTCACTTTTTGTTGCTCGGCGTTCGTCCAACTGTTTAGTACGATGGTGTTGTGGTAAACCCAAGCTGCAGAAACGGCAAAGCCCATCGTGGCGAGGATCGCGAAACTGCGAACACTGCCCTTGAATCGGCCCGGTATGAATCGAATTTTTGTGAGCATACGATCGTCATTGCCGCGTTGCCACATAAGGATTGCAACCACCGACAAGATCATTGCGAAGAGGCACCAGTAGGCCAAGAACCAAAATAGGCTGACCTGATAGGGAGCGAATTCAAACATGTCCGAGTAAATATAGCTGGGAATTTCGCCATACTTTAACATCAAGGTTTCGATGCTAAAAAGGTTCCAGGCAAATGCATTGGCAAGCATTAGTACGATGAAGACGAAGTAACCGACAAATTTGTTGGGTGAAATCACATGAGAAAAGAAGGCCAACACTGTCAAACAGCACAAGGCACAGTAGTCGATGACCAACATCTCGGTTAGGTACAGTCCGATTTGAAACCGAGTGTATCCATGCCATGCTTGTGATGCGATCCCAGCGGCGATGCCCACGGACTGAACGATTGCGATGATTAGGAACACTGCGACAATCTTGCCAACGTACGAGATCCAAGTTGGATGCGGCAATGCATCGTAGACTTCGGCAAGCTTGGCTTCACGTTCCTTCCACACCATGGCTCCAGAATAAAAGACAATGACAATAATCAAGAACAGGTACAACGATCCTCGCACGGTGTTGATCGTGTCGTAAGTGACCGGCAATGTGCTCACTCCAAAGCCCTCGCCAGCGTTTAAGAATAGTGATGGAACGGTGTTCAGCAGGCCAGCCAGTATGACCACAATGAAAACATTACTGCGAACCGTTTCCCAAAAATCAACGTGAACTTGGCTGCAGAACTTTATCCAGCCTGCGGCCCAACCGCGATTGTTGAAAGAAACGTTGGGAATGGGCGACAATTGGGCTGCGGTTTGGAATTCTGGTTCCTTGGTTTGGGCCGGCAATTGTTTTCGCGAACCACGGGCAGTGGTGGTGAAGCTAAACCGCGAATAGGCAAACGCTAAAACTGCGCCACTGACCGATAACCAGATAATTCGGTTCCACAACAGCATGCCGGTTGGCCAAACCGACAAAGAATTTTGATCCGAAACGGTCCAGTATTTCGTTTCGGTACTGAAGGTGCGAATTGCAAAAGGGTCTAACAGGATCGCAATGTTTTCGTAATCCAAGTTGGATAGCATCGATTGAGAAACGCCATAACCGATCATGAAAATGATGGCGCCGATAAACGCAGCGATGGTCGAACGAAGCCAAAGTGAGATTGCAAAAATTACTGCCGAGATGATCAAAGCATTGGGTATTGCGAAAATAAGTAGGCTGGCAACATGGGGTTGCCATGTGTTGGGTCCCCATTGATTGGGTTCGTTCCACGGCATCATCGATCCCAGGATTACGCCTGCCGACACGCCCAACATTGGGATAATGGCGACAAGGCTGGACCCAAGAAATCGCCCCAGGAAGTAACCCAACTTATTGATGGGCTTGGTGAAAATCAGTTCGTGGGTATGGTAGCTGTAGTCTCTTAATGCCGAAGCGTTCACAAACGCAGTGGTCATCAATAGCGTCAGCAAAGAAGCCATCGCGTAGAAATTTTGGACGACAAAAGGCGCGTTTCGGTGGCTGTTGCCCAGTTCGCTGCCGATCCGAACACTGTCGCTAGAAATCGCACCGAAAATCAAAAGTGTCATCACGGCAAAAAAGATGTAGACCATCATTCCACGAAGCCAGAAGCTAAGTTCAAACTTCAAAAAAGTACCAAGCATGATTGAATTCAACCGTTGAAGGAGAGCAGAAGACGAAGTGGGTTCGGGAAACGTGGGCAGCAGTCAATTTCAGGTGTGTCTGCTGCCAACTCTACCCAGTCCCAGACGCGTCAGATGGGTGTTCGCGGTTTCGATTGTGACCCGTCGACATCGTCGGCACAATATTTGGGAAACGGCAAAGAAACAGGTTGGAAGTTCTAAGCAACGTTTTTGATCTTGGCGAAAAATACATCTTCGAGATCAGGCAAAACTGCTTCGAACCCATCATCTAGTGGCGTGTCACTGTAGACGTGGATAAGCGGGCGACCGGCGACAAGCTTTGTTGAAATGACTTGGTAGCTATCATTGAACTGAGTTAGTTGCGTTTTTTCGATAGACTTCTGCCAGATCTTGCCCGCCAACTGAGTTTCGGCATCCTGCGGCACTCCCGAAAACAAGACTTTGCCCTGGTCGATAATGGCCATCGCGTGGCAAAGTTCTTTGACGTCTTGCACAATGTGAGTGGATAGAATCACAATGACACTTTCACCGATTTCAGATAGGAGATTGTAGAAACGGTTGCGTTCACCTGGATCCAGACCGGCTGTGGGTTCGTCCACAATGACTAACTTGGGGTTACCCAGTAACGCTTGGGCGATGCCGAATCGTTGCCTCATTCCCCCGGAGTAACCGCTGATCGCCTTCTTTCGATGTTGAAATAAATTCACTCGTTCCAACATGGCATCGACCAGTTCGCGACGTTCTTTTCGATTGGTGACACCCTTGAGAATAGCAATATGGTCCAGCATTTGAACGGCACTGGTTTTAGGGTAGGCACCAAATTCCTGCGGCAAATATCCCAACAGTTCGCGAATCGATTGTTGATCTTTCAGGATGTCGATTTCGCCAAGAAAAGCCGAACCCGAATCAGGGTGTTGCAGCGTTGCCAACGTTCGCATCAAGGTGGATTTTCCAGCACCATTGGGCCCTAACAACCCAAACATTCCCGGTTCAATGGTTAGGTTCACGCCTTGAAGAGCCCGAACGCCATTAGGATAAGTCTTCGACAATTCTTTAATGACTAAGTCCATTGTTTTCGTCGATGCAATAAAGAGGTTGAAGTGTGAAAAAGAGATTAACGCGTGAATGAGTTTAGCAATCAATTGCCCCAGATACAATTGCATGATGAACGTCCTACCTTGGATCACCCAGGCAAGTTTCGGCGGTTTTTTTAATGGGCATCTGATCAGATCCCGTGCAAGATATGCTTGCCAGGCAACTGACTATCCCTTTCGCTCGCCACGATCAAATCTTGTGTTTTTCTTTGACCTATTTTTGCCAGGGCTCAAAGCCCGCGTTAGATCTGGCATCTAGATGCCCCGCGCAGCTCACATAAGATTGCGAAACTGGCTACCTGACAAGGGTTCCTATTGCACTTAAGAGGGTGGGCCAGCGGTAAGATAGAACACTAAGGTGCGTGCAGGCTGACGTCGTGGACTAGATTGGATACGATCAAGGTCAATGGCTGGTTTGATCTTTGCTGGCTAAGTTTGCAACGACGAAAACGCCATGGGACTTAGGGGCTTTTAGTAGACGCCGGTTAGGCGGAGTAAGCTGGCGATGCGAATATCGTTGAAGAGCACCGGTGAAGCATAGTGTAATGGGGTTTCGACACCTTTGAAGTGACGTTTGTACTGAGCGTGGCCCTTGAGGTTATAGAAGTACCGATTGACCCACCAAGCGTTGAATCCATAACAAAAGCTGTAGTGCATGATCCGATTGCAACGAAATGTTTTGTTTTCAAGCCAAGCCAGCGGAGACAGCCCTAGCTTAACTTCTTCCATTCCTTCGCTGATGAATTGTTCAACTGCGATTCGCATGATGCCCTGCTCTGCGTAAATGGGAGCCTCATGGTGACGCCGCTTGATGGCCGTCGCGTATCCAATGACTTTTCCATCACGATAAAGCGGATCAAAGTAAAAGAAGGATACAATCTTCCCGTCAGGATCCAGTAGAAAGAACTTTCGAACGTCCAATTCGTCGGCAAAACGAATCGGCCGGTTCAGGAATCTCATCTCGGGCCGACGCACTCGACGAGTCGTTCGCCACTGATCTGAAACCGCTTGAACTTCCGCCGCTTGGATCTGTTTGTAGTCGGCTTCGATAATTTGGTAGCCGCGTTTTTTAAGCCAATTGCTGGCGTAGCGAATCCGTTCCATCGCTTTACCAGCGAAGGAATAATCCTTCAGGTGCAGCGTTGTATCAATCCCCATTTCATTGATGTAGAAGCGATGTTTGGTCAATGCATGAGCGGTTTTGGAGGAGATTTGAACAAAGGTCGCGTGCGGATATTTCTGTAAAAATTGGTCGATCAACGGCTGGTAATTTTCGTCACTAGCGACAGGATCGCCAAGCACAAACACGTTCCCCTTTCGCAACGAGTATGCGATGTAACCGTTGTTGTACCAGAAATATTCTAGGTGCTCTTGAACCGCCGTGTTGTAAGCTAAGGTGAAGTCACCATAATTCCGCAAGGCATTGAGTCGGTGCGTTTGCGAAGCTGCCGCCCCCGAAAGGAAAAGATCACCTTGGGGAGATAATCTGGCGGAAGATGTTAAGATATTCGACGTTTGATCAGCAGATACTGGAGAGTCCTGCGGTGTCGCCAGTGGTGCAGTTTGCGTCATAGAAAAAGGGCTGAACGCCTTCACCGGTGAATTCAATAGCGAACGCGGTTGCGACGCATCGCGTCCATTTTCACGGCTTGTCGATTCGACTCGCTTTGCCTCAGCAGTTGCTGCTTTGGTAGATGTAATCGAGTTGGAAGCAGGGGCCGATTTCATTTTGAGAACGCAGTTTTACCTGAGGTGAGTGGCTGGAATTATCGCGGGCGTAAGACAAGCTGGGGAAATAATCGCCAGTGAGTTCATTTCAAATTTGCAAGCAAGTGAGTAGAGCGGACTTCCTTAATGGGTTTAACTTCGCCCAGTAACGGCGGCACGCAAATGCCTGCGGTCGCTCCAGACACTGGGGCGGTTTGTGATCAATTACTTGGCGTCACCTTGGTTGGCACCTTGGTTGGCACCTTGTTTGGAATCTTGTTTGGAATCTTGTTTGGAATCTTGTTTGGAATCTTGTTTGGAATCTTGTTTGGAATCTTGGTTGGCATCTTGTTGGGCACCTTGGTCTGGCAAAGGCTTACTACCCAGGGCCGCGTGCGGTTTCCCTGCAGTACGAGTCAGCGAGGAATCTACGCCAGTAGCATCGTCCAACGTTACATTGGAAGTTGTGGAATTGGCCGAAAATTGGCCCTTTGCTTCCAAATGCGGATGCGGGTGGTCGTCGGCGTCGATTCTGCTAGGTTTCACCGCACAAATGGAGTGAAACATCACCGGCCCAATGGCGGCAATGCGGAAGTCTTGAACGGATTCTACTTTCATTCCCTGAGCGGTTAGTTCTTTGGCGTAGTCGTAATTTTCATGCCAAGGGACTAATCGCATCGCCCAAAACATTGCCATCGCCCATTTAGAATAAACCAAATTGAAAATTCGTGCAGGAAAAGATCCTTTGGCTGGGCTAACGTCGGCCACAAAAAACATTCCACCCGGACGTAGCAGCGTCAAAGCGTGTTTCATCATGTCCAACATGGCTGGATGTTTGAAACAGTTTAGGAAAAAATTCGTGGCAACCGCGTCATAGTGTTCAAATTTCGAGTGCTCGAAGGCATTACCGCAAATCAGCTCAGCAGACAGGCCCTTCTTTTTCAGTTTTCGCTGCAGGCGATCAAGCATTCCTTGACTGATGTCGATGCAAGTGACCTTTAGGCCCTTTTGGGCGGCTCGAACCGCATCTTCGCCTGCGCCCACACCCAAATATAAAATCGACTGACCGGGTGACAGGAATTGAAGCTGGCTAACTTTCGCGGCTTTGATTTGTCCGGTACTATAGATCTCCGCCGAGGTTTCGTAAAACCAGGCCGCCCTGTCGTAGTTCTTGCTTAATTGTTTGTCCGAAGTTGCAACCATCCGAAAATTATCTCGTTCTTAATAAAGCAGGTGGGATTGGACACAAACACCATCCGTTCCAGTGGATCGGATCGACCGCCGCAAAACAATGCCTGTTGGCCAGCTTTGACGTTTTAAAACAGTCGATTGGTACCCCTTTGAAGACCCTATTTTGCCAGCAAATCGTTCCTTGGACTACTTCAATTCTGCCTCAAAAAACTAGCGTGCCAGCACCGTTCGAAGCAGCGCCGTTCGAAGCAGCGCCGTTTGAAGCAGCGCCGTTTGAAGCAGCGCCGTTTGAAGCAGCACCGTTTGAAGCAGCACCGTTTGAAGCAGCGCCGTTTGAAGCAGCGCCGTTTGAAGCAGCGCCGTTTGAAGCAGCGCCGTTTGAAGCAGCGCCGTTTGAAGCAGCGCCGTTTGAAGCAGCACCGTTTGAAGCAGCACCGTTTGCAACACCTGGGTAGCGAATCGGCCTCAAGCGGCTTGCCAGTCGATCTCAGGAAGTTGATTCCGACTGGCCAACCACGTTTGGCTTTTCGGCGAATTCAAAAATTCCGCCTTCGATGCTAACCGCTAGACTGAAATCGGTTTTTCAATACTTTCCGCGGGTTGGGTCAACCATTGAGGGCCATTTTCGGTCATAAAAAAATGATCCTCCAATCGGCACCCAAATTCACCCGGCAAAACCAACATGGGTTCATTGCTAAGAACCATTCCTACTTCCAGGGGCGTCTTGTCGCCGCGAACTAGGAACGGGCCTTCGTGGATATTAAGGCCACATCCATGACCGGTTCGGTGCGGCAAGCCAGGTAGCTTGTAGTCGGGCCCAAATCCAGCCGCTGCTAGCGATTTGCGAGCGGCCATGTCGGGAAGTTCACATGGGGAACCGATTTTTGCCGCTTCAAATGCCGCAATCTGAGCCGCCTTTTCTGCTGCCCAAACTTCTCGCTGGCGATCGGTCGGAGTGCCAAAGCAGAAGCTACGGGTGATGTCGGACAAATAGCCAAACAGCTGGCAACCGGTGTCAAGCAAAACCCAGTCATTGGGTTTTAAAATTTGTGCATTCTTGACGCCGTGTGGAAAAGAAGTCGCTACGCCAAAGAGCGCGATCGCGAAAAAAGAACCGCTGGTTGCGCCCACTTTGCGATGAGCCTTGTCAATGAAGTCCGTGACTTCGATGGTCGAGATCCCCGGCCGTAAGATCGATGCGGTCGCTTGAAGGACTTTCATGGTCATTTCGTGCGCGCGTTGAATTAAGGCCAGTTCAGCGGGCGACTTACATTGACGACAACCTTGAGTCACCGATTGAGCCGATTTCAGCGTGAGATCTGGGTTCGCTTGGCCCAGGTTGGCAACGATAAAGTAAGGCGTGTATTCGTCGATTAGCAACGTTGGGTTGGTCTTGCCTTGTTCGGAAAGAATTTGCAAAACCAGAGCGTAAGGGCTCTCGTGTTCTTCCCAGGTTCGCATTTCAGAGGGAAGTTGCCAGTAGTCTTTTATTGTGTCAATTTCAAATTGTGGAGCGACGTAGCAGATAGGTCCTTCGGCTGGGATGATTGCCGCAACCATCCGTTCGCTTGGCTGCCATTGCAGGCCCGTAAAGTAGTACAGGTTATTGCCAGCGTGCAGGTACATCGCATCGGCACCCTGTTGCTTCATCATCGTCTGGGCTTTTTCCAATCGTTGTTGGAATTCCGCTATAGAAATAGGGGACATGTCGCTGGTCATGTCCGTCAGTTTGGCTAAAGCGGCTTCGGGCAAAAGTTGTTCCAGTCCCTGTGTCATTGGTTGCTTTCGTAATTCAGATGCGTTGGTTTAATGGGTAAAGGCTACCTTGGAAATCGGTCTCCGGTTTTCCAAGGTAACGACCGTGGCTTGACGACGTTGTTCTTGGCGTGCCGATGTTATTTTTTGGAGTGCCAGGCCTGCAAGAAAGCGATGACTTTTTCTTGGCTGTATCCTTGGCCCTCTTCTAATTCGCCGGTGTCCTGCGAATGCAGCAAATTTCCGTCTGTGTCATAGACAAATAGATGCGGATAGCCTTGAATTTTTGGCAACGTTGAAAGGAAGGCTTCGTTTTTCTGTGCTTGAGAGTAATTGACTTTCATCACAACATAGTGGTCGGATAATTCCTGGTTGACCGCTTCGTTCTCGGCAAAGTACTTAGTCAACAGGTGGCACCAACCACACCAATCGCCGCCCACTTGCACGAGCACCTGTTTGCCTTCCTCTTGGGCCCGTTTGGCCGATATTGCCAGATCGTCTTGGGGCGATCGTTCCAGTCCGTAATGGTCTACTGTGTAGAAAGATTCGGTCGACGGCTGACTGGTTGGCGTGCTGGTCGCGGTCGCATCAGCGTTTTCACCGACGGAAGTTTCAATGGTTGTTGCACCGGCGTCTGGGCTTGCTAAGTCTGGGCTTGCGGCGTCTGGGCTTGCTAAGTCTGGGCTTGCTACGTTGCTGTTGCTGGCTTGCAGGTTGGGCTTCGGATTCTTGTCGCTTTTTGGGAGGGGATCTGTCGTTCCACCACAACCCAAGGTGGTTGAAATGGTCCATGCTAAAATCGTGGCGACGATGGCTTTAGAATTCTGGCATCGAAAGGCAACTTGATTCACGGCGATTGATTTCACGGGAAAACCTCTACGTCTGAAATAGGCTGGTCTACTTTAGAAACTCGGCCCTCTGATTCTAACAAATTTCGATTTAATTTCTGCCGCCCCACGTCCGCAAAGCAGGTAAACAGCTGAAGAATCGTTTACACTGCAATCCAGCCAAGGCTCGTTTGGCGAGGCTCTGTCGTAAAAAGAGGGCCAATTTGGGTAAGCGATTCGATTTTCAGGAGTGAATAAATGTCGATTTTTTGGAACTTGTCACAAGAAAATCGCATGGGCAGATTGTCCAACGATACGACTCGGGCAGAAAATAAGGCCAGTCTAGCCATCGACCAAATGGTCAGTGTCGAGGCAAAGTTAAACACCATCACATTGGCTTGCCAAGCAATGTGGGAATTGTTGCAAGAGTCCCAAGGTTTGACCAACGACCAACTTCAGCAGAAGATGGAAGAAGTCGACTTACGTGATGGCAAGTTGGATGGTCGAATGACACCAACCGTCGAAACCTGTACCAAATGCGGACGCAAAACCAGTCGCCGTCGTACCAACTGTCTTTACTGCGGCGAAACACTGCCAGATTCTGAGGTATTCGGAAAACGCCCGCTTTAATATCCAGCTGCCGACTACTGGACGTACCCAATGCTAGTTTGCCGCAGTATCCATTAATCGCAGTATCCACTTAATCGCGGTGTCCGCTAGCTGCGTTGTTTATTGGCAGCCGGCTGCATCGCAAGCGTTAGCATGGGCAGTGGGAAGTCCAGGTAGATTTCGTTGGCATTGGCAGTCGATCTCGTCAATTTCGCTGGCCGATTTCACTGTCGGATTTGATTGTCGGATTTGATTGTCGGATTTCATTGTCTGATTTCATTGTCTGATTTCATTAAAAAAGCACCGCCCGCCAGAAGGCTTGCGGTGCTTTTGTTTCTTGACAGCGACCCGTTACGCGAATCGATTAGGCATGTGCCTAACTGGATCGGCCAACACTAAAATCAGTGAGTGCCAGTGCGATAGTGCCAGTGCGATAGTGCCAGTGCGATAGTGCCAGTGCGATAGTGCCAGTGCGATAGTGCCAGTGCGATAGTGCCAGTGCGATAGTGCCAGTGCGATAGTGCCTGAGATTAATCGCCGTTGGTCGTTGCGGCATCGGCATCCAGCAATTGTTGGAACGCTTCGGGGCTTGCAATTGCTGGTAACTGTGTGGGGAAGGATTCGTTGCCAGGAACCAATTGGCTGCCCGAATCGCTGATGGAATACCCAACACTGGTTGTTTGTCCCATACGCCACGCCAATGATGCCCAGCCGTTTTCAAAACTGATCACGACCAACCGAGCTTGATCCAGCATTTCTGCGCCCTCTAGGCCTGCCAAGGCAGAAATCAGGCTTCGGTCAATCAAGTTCATCGGCAACTTGATTCCTTGTTGGGTCTGCGACGAATGCTGGCGATTTAGTTCATCATTAATGGTGGATTCAATTAAGTCCAGAATCGTCGCTGAATTTAAATCAATGTCTGACGGATCTGCCAATCGAGCTTCAATACCGCCAATTTGTACCAGGCGAATTCCCGGCGTGCCCTCAAAGTCATAACGCATCTTGAACTTCGTATTCACCTGCACATTATCAATTGCCTGGCCTTGAGTACTAAACCTGCGAATGTTGACCGTGACCTTAACCAGTTGGTCTTCAAATTGAAGATCAACTGGGCGTGCGGTGTTGAAGATTAATTCAAAGGGATCGCGAGCAGCCTCGACTTGCGGGTCATCGCCAATTTCCGCCACCACGGCATTCGTATTTTGCTGTTTTAGTTTTTCAGTGATGCGTTCGAGGTCTTCACTGGAAAACTTCAGGCCAGACAGCTCATCTTCTAAGTAGTTGTTGATCAGGCTATCGTGGTATTGAACGGCAATGTCGCATGGTACCGCCAGCACTGGCGGAGTGGTGAGTGCAGCCATTTGCGAATTAGCATACTTGCTGGCGTAAACTTGTAGAAAGTGTTCACTGGTTAGTGTGTACAAAGTGGGTCGAAAAGGCTTGATCACTGACGCATTGTCTCGAGTTTGGTCGGCTTGTTTTCGTCCGTCATTAAGTGCTTGATTGGTTTCTTTTGAAAATTCGTTCAGCAACTTTTTCTCAGCACGGCGGGAGGCAATCGCAACCGCGCCTTCTCGCTGCTTATCGAATTGTTTTTCGGCAACTTGGTCGATCAATCGCCCACAACTGGTGTCCTTGAAAAACGATGCCAAATTCGCCGAACCGTACGGCGCCTTTTGGTACCAGCCACCGACATTTAAGTAGATGCTGCGTCGAGCTTCGACTTGGCCTTGCGAACCGGTAAAAACCGTAATCGGTCCCACCGGCGAATAGTTGTCCGAATGGATATTCCCCGAAAGATACAAACTAACGTGTGCCTGCAGGTCATTGGGCACAAAGTCAATACTGACCTGGCCATTGGTGGTTGCGGTTCCATAAACCTGATTGTCAAGAATAACTTCGTTGACCGGTTGCGTGTCAGATACGGGCCGCGTTGCGAAGCGATTGACAAGCGTTTCACCAACGGACACAACCGCATTGTTACGCCAGAACGTCCGCTTGAACGCGGCGGTCAGAGCTTGAGATTGATCGGTGGCTTCCAGGTAGCCGATCGTGCGGACAATCGTAGCCTGAGACAATCGGTCTCCGCCAGGTTTCCATTCGGGCAATGCTTCGATCAGATTTTCGACTTGGCGAGCCAGAAGATCGGGAAGGTTTTCGCGTCTTCCCAGATTCAATGTGCGAACGTAGTCTTCCAGCAGTAGGTTGGCGTAGGCAGCATACGGATTGGGATCTTTCCGCGAGTAGCCTTTGAGATCCGTTTGTTCCTGCTTCAACGCGGTCACGATCTCCGCAAGCGAGCCCGCGTCGTCCGCCGCATCGGTTGTCGTCTCCCATTCCAAAACAATCGGCTGGCTTAACCACTTGATGGTTGTCGAAAGGTCGAACGCGGGGTTGGATGGATTTGCTGTGTTGTCGACGTCTAAGTCGTTGTTGGTTGGTTTGTCAAAGATCGCCAACGGCTGATTCAATTGAGCGGGCGTTAAAGCGCCGCGTTCATTCAGGAATTGGTCCAATGCCACGATTTGATTCAACGTGGTCATTCTGGCCGCATTCAACTGGGCCGAGGTCATTGTTTTTAGATTTGTGGATTCAGACTGGAAGGCTGTCGCCCATGCCGACAAATCCGCAGCGTTGAAAGTGGTCGAAGGGTACGCAGCATCGGCCGCGTTGATTTGATCCATGTGCGCCTGAATCGCGGTGGCGACCGACTCAAAATTAGAGTGCGATAAAGCGGAGGATGATTGAGTGAAACGTTGCTGTATCCCGGCAAGGGTTCCAACGTCTGCTCGGTAGCCACGCCCGACCAGTGTTTCCAACGCATTCAAGTCCAAGAAGATTCGCCACTGTTCTGCTTCGGGCGATTGAACAATCCAGTCATTCAATTGCGTGACAACCGCAGCCAATCGTTGGGCCGAATCTTCGGCCTTTGCCACGGAGGTAGTAAACGACCCAATCGCGGCAGAGGCGAGGCAAGCGAGGGTCGCAAATTTTTTTCGAGTGTTAGTCATTGTTCTATCAAGGGCTGGCAGAATGTGTGGGGCTGGTGTGGGATTCCACCGTCGATGACACACGGTCTTCTTCAATTCGACGCAAACTGGATTCCGATTGCAGTTTTTGCTGGCGGCGATGCCTAGCAACAATCAAGAACGTCGTGAGGTTTGTTGCGTTTAGACCAGCGTCAGGTGGCGATGCTCTGCGAGACTTGGGGGGGTTGCCCGTGCTCGGTATCCGGCAAAGTTTGCCTAATCCGCATCATCTTAAACTTATTTCGTCACATGGCAGAGGCGGACTTGGATGGAATTGGGAAATATTTGGTGCGAAGTTTGCTGGAAACTGCAATAAACCTGCCAGGGGTCGGGGATGGACGTGTAAATTTGATCAGTCCTTGGTTGGTTTATCACTTGAAGCATCAGAGAATTTTGTCCAATGCTTCGGCAAGCCCTTAATTTGGTTTGACTTTTTCTGACGAATAGTCAATAAATGACACATGGTCGAAATTACACGTAAACAGCGGGAAGTCCAAGAGCGAGAAAGTCGCATCTTGGCGGTTGCGCGTCCTTTGGTGGTGACTGAAGGGTATCACGGCTTGAGTATGGACAAGGTTGCCGAGGCGATCGAGTATTCCAAGGGCACCATTTATAACCACTTTGGATGCAAAGAAGAGATCATCTTGGCGTTGGCAATTGAAACCATGCGTATCCGGACGGACATGTTCCAACGGGCAATCGCATTCAATGGTCGACCAAGAGAGCGGATGCAGGCAATTGGTGTTGCTGCTGAATTGTTTGCACGGTTGTATTCGGATCATTTCGGTGTTGAATTGTTGATTCGTTTGGCATCGATTTGGGAGAAGACTAGCCAAGAGCGGCGGGTGCAGTTTCACGCGGCCGAGACTCGGTGTTTGACCGCGGTCACGGGCATTGCTCAGGATGCGATTTCTAGGCAAGATCTGGTTTTGCCAGTGGGTTTGAGTGCCGAGGAGATGGTTTTTGGCCTTTGGTCATTGACTTTTGGTGCCTATTCGATGATCGCAACCAATTCTAATTTGCGTCAGTTGGGTATCGAAAATCCGTTCGAAGCGGTTCGCGAACACTGTTCCCGACTGCTGGATGGTTATGCTTGGCAGCCGTTGTCCAGCGAATGGGATTACCCGGCTGTGATTGCAAAAATTGGGCAGGAAATTTTTCTCAAGGAATGGGAATCGGTCTTCGCGGTGAACTAGCGTTTCACCGAACGGGCTCGGGTTGAAGTTGTGAATTCAATCGGGCCCAATTTTTAGCACCGCTGCCGTGGGTTTTGCGTAACCGCAAGTGTTTTCACGAACACCGTGGGGTACCTTCGGCAAGTATGTTCGGTGCCGACAGCAAGTGTGTTTGGTGCCGACAGCAAGTGTGTTTGGTGCCGACAGCAAGTGTGTTTGGTGGCGGTTGATTCCAATCCGACCGATTTGAACTCGGTTTGGATCTTTTTTAAGTTTCCGTTAGGCAGTACTGCAATGAACCCAGCGACAACGGTCCAGGCGGACCCCGTAAACGTTGAATTTAAACAGAAGTTGACGTTTCGTCAGGAATTGACGGGCCGAAAACTTGGTAGCTTTGCGATGATTGGGGGTGTCGCGGTGATCGGTTTGGTCGGTTACGGCCTGTTTTCCGGCGTTTTGCCCCTGACAAGCTTCGCCCAACTTCCAGCTGATGCCGCGACCGTCGGGGCTCAGGCATTGGGGCCCCAGTCTGGGGCGGCAGCAAATTCTGTCTCGGTTGCGACAGCGGTTCTGGAAGTGGGTTCTGATCGGCGGCTACCTCGGTTCTTTACCGGGTTGGTCAAGCCGGCCAGAAGCAGCGACTTGGGATTCAAACGGACCGGTCGGATCACGAATGTCAGTGTCGATCAGGGCGATCGAGTCGCATTGGGGCAAGTCCTTGCCCAGCTGGATACTGATTCGGTAGCAGCAAGCCTGTTAGAAACCGAAGCCCAGTTGGCTGCAGCCAAAGCAAAATTAGCAGAGTTAGTGGCTGGGCCAAGGGTTCAGACGATCCAAGCGGCGCGGGCTCAGGTTGCCGAGCAGACCGCTCAAGTGCGTTTGGCGGAAACACAGTTTCAACGCACGGAATCACTGAAGGGATCAGGCGCTATTTCGAAGCAGGAATACGACGATGCTCGGTATCAACTAGCAGCCGTTGAAGGTCGCTTGAACGTGGTGAACAGTCAGTTAGAGGAATTGGAGGCGGGGACCAGGGTCGAGCAGATTGATGCTCAAAAAGCCAACGTCGCCCAATTGGATGCCGCCGTCGCTGGACTGAAGGTGGACATTGAGGAGAGTTCGCTGCTGGCTCCGTACGATGCCATTGTTTCTAAACGAATGTTGGACGAAGGAACCATTGTTCCAGCCGGTTCGATTGTGCTGCGTTTGGTAGAAAGTTCGCAAGCGGAGGTCTGGATCGGTCTGCCTGCAGATACGGTCAGCACTTTGGAAATCGGTGCCCCGTACTCTATCAAGATTGACGATGATCAAATCTACGAATCTACGCTTCGAGCGGTTCTTCCGGAACTGGATTCTGCGACGCGAACTCAAACCGCAATTTTTCTACTACCAAATTCCACGGGCCCAGATCAAACGGTTCCGGCCTTTGGGCAGTTGGCAAGACTTCAACTCAGTCGCCAAGTGGACCAGGTAGGTTTTTGGCTCCCGACAACCGCGTTAAGTCGAGGTCAACGAGGGTTATGGTCGGTGATGGTTGTTGACAGCCTAGGGCAAGCGGCCGGGCAAGGTGTTCTGCAGCGTCGAGATGTCGAAGTTTTGCAGGTGGACACCGAACATGTGTTGGTGCGCGGGACGATCGAAGCGGGGCACCGTTATGTCGTATCGGGTATTCATCGTGTCACGCCGGGGCAGCAAGTGACCCTTGATGGCAGCGGCAACGCGAAAATGATCTCGCCGTAGTTTGGCCGGGTTGCTTTCTAGACTGGGGCGAACCCGTGCTTCCCTGCCCGAACCCGGGGGCCGTTTCCTTCGGAAGCTAGGAAGCTCAAAAGCTCAAAAGCTCAAAAGCTCAAAAGCTAGGAAGCTAGGAAGCTCGCATCGAGTACGCGTTTGCATTTTTTTTAATCACATTCGGTTTGCTGAATCTAGACCCAGAACTTATCTCATGTTGAATCTATTCTATCGAAATTCTCGACTCTTAACGCTGGTTGTGTGCTTGATCCTGGTCGCTGGGCTGTCGTCGATGATGGTCATGCCACGCATGGAAGACCCGCTGCTGACCCCTCGAGCGGCCAGTGTCACCACCGTTTTTCCAGGTGCGGACGCAGAGCGGGTCGAGTCATTAGTTACCGAAAAGTTAGAAGATGAACTAGACGAAATTCAAGAGATTAAGGAAGTGCGTTCGACCAGTCGGGCGGGGATTTCGTTTCTGCAAATTGAATTAAGGGACGATGTCTACGCAGGCGAAGCTCCTGCCATTTGGTCCAGAATCCGCGACAAAGTTGATGACGCCGCCGTATTGATGCCCGAGGGAGCGTTTGAGCCTGAATTCGATGAAATTGACGTCAAGGCATACGCGCTGATCACCACGTTGCGCTGGGATATCGATTCGCCACCTAGCTACGCAATTTTACGCCGCCTGTCAAAACAATTGGAAGATCGTATCGCAACGGTGGCAGGCACGGAGAAGTCGGAATTGTACGGCGATCCCGGCGAAGAAATTGTGGTCACGTTGAATCAACAATCGGCCGTTTCGATGAACTTGACTGCCGAGCAGATCGCCGGTCAATTGCAGGCCAGTGACGCAAAAGTTTCGGCCGGTCAGATGAGAAACGCGTCCGGTGATTTACTGCTGGAAGTTAGCGGCGAAATGGATACCCTGACTCGGATTGGAAAGACGCCGGTACAATTTGGTAGCGAGGGCAATTTTGTCGAACTCTCGGATATTGCTACCATCGAAAAGACGATTCCTGATCCGCCATCAAGTTTAGCTTTGATTCACGATCAGGCTGCGGTTGCATTGGGTGTTTTGGTTCGTTCGGATGCCCGCATCGACACATGGACTCAGGCGGTGATTCCAGTCGTTGAGCAGTTTCGTTCGGAACTGCCCCAAGGAATCACATTGGATGTGATCTTTCAGCAGAATAACTATGTGGCTCAGCGTCTGAGTACTTTGGTTTGGAATCTACTGCTTGGATCGTTGGCCGTGGTTGCCGTGATTTTTGTCATGATGGGGTGGCGGAGCGCGTTGATTGTAGGGTCGGCTCTGCCACTTTCCAGCCTGATGGTCTTGACCGGCATGCGCGCGTTAGAGATTCCGATTCATCAGATGTCGGTGACTGGATTGATCATCGCGTTGGGGTTGTTGATCGACAATGCGATTGTAGTTGTCGACGAAATTACTCAGAAGCTAAAAGAAGGTTATACACCCGCAGATGCCGTGACTAAATGTGTTCAACATCTGGCTGTCCCGTTGTTGGGGTCGACACTAACGACGGCCTTGGCCTTTGGGCCGATTGCGTTGATGCCCGGTCCTGCCGGAGAATTTGTGGGGTCGATTGCGATTAGCGTGATCTTGGCGGTATTGAGTTCGTTATTGTTGGCGTTGACCGTTGTGCCGGCCTTTGCTGCGATAGGCATCCGCGTTTCGGAAGATTCAACTCAAAGAGTTTGGTGGCAAGAAGGTGTGTCCAGTTCTGGCCTGACGTCTTGGTATTCCAACCTGCTGGATTTTCTATTTGCCAAGCCAGTGCTTGGTGTCGCGGTGTGTCTTATTTTCCCGGTCTTGGGTTTCATTGCCGCTTTCAACCTATCGGAACAGTTTTTTCCGCCGGCTGATCGAGACCAACTGCAAGTGGAATTGGAATTGCCTGCCAATGCGTCAATGTCCGATACAATCTCGGTCGCGCGGCAGATTCGCCAGGAGATGATGAAAGAACCCACCGTAACCGAAGTTCATTGGTTCTTTGGCGAGAGTGCGCCGGTTTTTTACTATAACGTCATTCCCAATCGGAAGAATCAACCGCGTTACGCTCAAGCGTTGGTGCAGCGGACCACGGCTGAAAATGGAGAGGCGTTGATTCGACGTTTGCAGCAGAAACTGGATGAACGTTTCCCTCAATCCCTGCCTCTCGTGCGGCAATTGGAACAGGGGCCTCCGTTTTATGCGCCAGTAGAAGTTCGCTTGTTCGGGCCGGACGTGCAGCAGCTTCGTGATCTTGGCGATCAAGTTCGCCTGATTTTGACTCAAACCCCTCGAGTGGTTCACACTCGATCCGAACTTGCCGAACCGCTCCCCAAGGTTACCTTTGCGGTGGATGAGCAAAAGGCCCGCTTGGCGAAATTGAATCATGCAGCGATCGCCAATCAATTGAATCAAACCTTGGAAGGTGCGACGGGCGGAACGATTTTGGAGTCAACCGAAGAACTGCCGATTCGAGTCCGAGTGGAGGGGACGCAGCGTTCAAACTTGAACCGTATTGCCAGCTTGGACTTGTTGCCAAGCGGTGAACTGGGTGTTTTTCAAGGTGACAATGATCGCTATCAGGGAGTGCCCATCTCAGCGATTTCGGAAATGACTTTGGATCCAGAGATTGCGGGCATCCCGCGGTTTAACGGGCGGCGGATGAACGAGGTGCAAGCATTTATTTCCGCAGGCGTTTTGCCCGCGGAAGTCTTGTTGGACTTTCAAAAACGTCTGGCTGAATCAGGTTTTCAATTACCGCCAGGTTATTCAATGGGTTACGGTGGCGAGGCGGCCAAGCGTGACGACGCAATTGGCAACTTAATGGCAAACGTGTTCGTCTTGTTGGTGCTGATGGTGGCGACGCTTGTGCTTTCCTTTCAATCGTTTCGCATGGCATCACTGATCGGCGCGGTTGCCATACTTTCGGTTGGCTTGGGCATGGGTTCACTTTGGTTGTACGGGTACCCGTTTGGATTTATGGCGATTGTGGGCACAATGGGTTTGATGGGCGTGGCGATTAACGATTCGATCGTGGTCTTGGCGGCGATCAACGATGACCAAGAGGCGAAACGTGGCGATCGGGTTGCTCTTCGTAATGTGATCGTTAAAGCCTCCCGGCATATTATTTCGACTTCGCTGACCACGATGGCAGGCTTCGCGCCCTTGGTTTTTGGAGGCGGTGGTTTTTGGCCTCCGTTGGCGGTTTCGGTGTCCGGCGGTGTCGGTGGGGCTACCTTGCTGGCGCTGATCTTTATTCCGTCCGCCTATCTGATACTCATGTGTCGCAAGGTGGAATCGGAATCCGAAGAGGCCGCGCAATCAGAAACCACTCAGCAGCTAGAACTCCCGCTGCAGCCGTCCGAAGAAGATTTGGTTGTAGCTTGAGGGATTCGTGGATTGAGGGATTTCAAGCCGAGCGTTAGCCACTGGAGCGAACCGAAAATAGATCTTTCAGGTTAAACGTGTGGGCTCTGGCGAAGGCTTCTTCTGGCGGCTCAACCGTAACGCGAATGAATCGGTTTCATGCACCAACAGGGCTGTGACGTTTTGGGCGAAGCGGCTGGCCGATCTTGGTTCAAGCAGTTGCACGGCGTGCGTTTATGGGATTTCATCGCTCTGAGGTAAGGCCGCTCCCATGTTTCCACTGATACTATTCTGGGCGCGAATCATCAACAGTGCAAACGACTGACCCAGCAAAAATTGACCCTCGGCGTTGTAATGAACCGTGTCCTTAAGTAGCGGCATGCCAGTGGTCGATTGCATCCAGACGTTATTGATCGCGTCCACGTGTTTAGAATTCATGTCGGCATTGACCATCGATTGACGCAGTGGATCTCGATGCGTAAACCGAGCCAGAGTCGGTGAATGGGCCAGCACTTGCCCAAAGACCAGAGGGACCTCGGTTGGACCTAAATCCTCTTGCCATCTTTGTTTAAGCAGGGCCAAACTTTCAGCATAAGAGGTCGCAGAAATTTCATGCTTGGCATCTTGTTCACCTTGCATCCACACAAGACCCGCAACCTTGAAATCAATGTTTGCTTGGCTTAGTGCTTGGGTCGCTGATTTAAATCGTTGCATCATCGCTTGAAAGTGCACGCCGATGTTTGGATCGTCAGCGGACAGGCCGGGATAGAAATTTTTTCGCATCGGACTTGGGGAACCGCCTACCCATTGGTTGCCATCCCATCCATGATGCAGCGGTTGCCCACTGGCGGCGAACTTAACCAAGTAGATCGTTTGGTCGGGGCGAAGTTGGCTGATCGCTTTGGCAAAACCTAATTCGGGGCCCAGTTCGCCCTTACGGCTACTGATCTTCGTCGTATTGGGATCTAGTTTTTCAAATGCAGACCCGTTCCAAAAGAAGACGTGGTCTAAAGGATGCGTTAGCGGGGCTGGCAATTGGTCCAGTTTCCCGATTCCTTGCATGTTGGACTGGCCGGACAGGAAGTAAACTTCGGCCATGGATGAAGTCTGTGCCATCACGGTCGCCGCTGACGCAAACCAACCGCAAATCAGCCAAGTCACGACCGTTGCTCCAACTCGCCCAATTACATTCGGACTGTGCTTGCCCGTGTCGAAGTGCTGTCCGGTATAAAGGCTCTTCATGATCGAAGTCGATCTCTATTCAAAAGAAAAAAAGTTTCAAGAGAACTGCGCGGCCTGCGGTGGTACCCGTGCACGAGTTGCCCCAGACGCAAGTTGCCCCAGACGAAGCCGTGGATGTGAGTCCAAGAAAAAAGTCGTCCACAAGCCCCAATTAGGCGCTCGTGGACGACTGATATGATGGGAGAACTGGGTCGCGTTGGGCGAAGCACTTAGGGTGTTTTGGTTGCCTTGTTAAAGGCGTCCAAGCCACCTACGACCGGGATTTCGACAGACGTGCCGTCCAGATCAATTGTCAGTTCTGTTCCGGCCTCGGGCCACAGCGTAAAGTCGCGATCGCTGGAGAAAATCATCAAACCAATTTGTTGCCCGGCAGGAATGATTTGATCGTCCGGTTCCAAGCTAAAGTTCACCTCGTAAAAGTCGCCAGGCACCAATGGCTCGCTTTGTGTCAGCGATTGATGATTCTGAGGATCCGCCCAACCGCGAGTGATCAGGTTATCGTTCAGCTTTTGCGAATTGGTGATCGGCAACGAAACCATCCAAATGGACAGATTTGCCGCTGATTTGCTGGATGCCAATTTGATCTTGATATTCGAAGTGCCAGAAAGGTGCAGCAGTTGCTGCAACTTGGGGGTGGCAAACAACAAGCGATGGTCCGACGATTCGGCTTTCGCCAATGCATTACCGCCAAAGGCAACGTCATCGATCAATGTTTCAGCAGGTTGTTTGGTTGTGCTGGGTTTTACGCTAAGTGCACCTAGCTTCTTTCCGCCCGCGATCAAGTGTAGCTTCACTGGCGAAGCTTCGGGGTGTGGGTAATCGGTATAGGCAGTCGGCGAATTGCGATCCGCGTCTTCGCGCACGATCATCGACCGCGGGTCATTCTCGACGCCGTTCTCAATACCATGAAGGTACCGAGTGAACCAACGATTCATTTGCTTCAGTGGCGGAGGCCCACCGTGACCTCCCTGGTGGAAGTAATTCTGAAGTGGGACGCCTTTCTTCTTTAACGCTTCGTAAATCCGAATAGTGTGGCTGGGCATCACGTTCCAATCATTGAAACCGTGTGACATCAACGCCGCTGCTTTGAAGGGCTCTAAATCGTTATAGTAATCGCGTTTCGCCCAGAAATCGTTGTAGTCGCCACTTAGTCTATCTTGTCCAGTGGCCATTTCTTTGTCGCGGACTTCACAGTCGCATTGTTCTCGCATCGCAGGATCACCGCTGTGGATAAAGTTGTAAAGCACGTCGACATCTTCACCCAAATATCCACCTGGATGTCGGACTAAGCCATTGGCTCGGTAATAGTGATAGTACGACGTGTTAGGAGCATCTGGAATGATCGCTTCCAGGCCTTCCACACCGGTGGTTGCCGCCGCAATGGGAAGGGTGCCATTATAGGACGTTCCCGTCATACCCACCTTGCCGGTACACCAAAAGGCTTTCACTTCTTCATCGCCATCGGGCGTCGTGAAACCTTTTACGCGACCGCACAGCCAATCGATTACCGCTTTGGGGGCAAGCGATTCATTGTCGCCGCCAACGGTTGGGCAACCTTGAGAAAGACCGGTGCCAGGCGAGCAAGAGTGCACCACCGCGAACCCTCGCGATACCCAAGTTCGCACATGCGTGTTCGAGATTGTGGGGCGTCGACTTTGGTGAGGAATCGCAGGCGGATTCGCACGCTGGGGTGGCGCTGCCCCAAGTTCATGCTTGGGGTCCCACATGAATTCGGCACTGGTGGAACTGGTTCCCGCATAGTAGGGACTGGTTTCGTACACCACCGGGACTTTTAGATCCTGAGTGTCCGTTTGTTTTTGCCGAGTCACCGAAACGTGCATCCGATCCATCTTGCCATTTTCATCAGAATCAAATTCGGTTTCGACCCACAAGTCATGTCGAATCCAATCGCTGGAACTCTCGAAGCCAGGGACGACTTGAGCTTCACCGTCAATAAATACAGGCAAAATCTTGGCGTCGGTTTCGGACGCTTCGCTCGACTGCTGCTGGGTTGTCGCTTCCTGCCCTGATCCAACCGAGGCCCAACAGGATTGCGAAAATAGGCACGTGGCCAGCAGCATCGCTCGAATAGTAGCGCCCGATCGATAACCGATCTTATCGTTCTGGGGGTGGGTGTTGTGTGTCATAATCTTTCGTGTCACTGCGTTTTAAGTACGAGGCGTTTTAGGTACGAGGCGTTTCGGGTTTGCGTTGATTCGGGTTTGTGCTTCACGGTTACGGGTCAGCGGTTTGATGTGCACTGGAGGTTTGGTTTGACCAGGGTCCTACAAACTTAGGGTCCTACAAACTTAGGGTCCTGCAGATGGGTGTTCCCCTCAGCCAAACGCCGTGTCTAGTTTCAGCCCCGAATGGCAATACTTTACCAGCACCCAACGGCGGACTCAAGCAATTCAAGCCCAGCCGACGACATTTGCCGCGAAAGGACCTTCGGTACCCTGGATATCGCTGTCCGGCCCCGAGTTCACAGTTTCCGGTAGCCCAACGGAAACAGGTTCTGGGCAGTGCTTGCCCCAATCCATGGCAGGACTGCTTCAATCGCCCTAGCAATCGCAACTAGCACAACTGCATTTGGCTTGCGCCCCTAATTTCATTACCAGTGCTTTGGGTGCGTTACGTCACGTCCAAAAGCGTCGGATGATCGAATCTGAAAATTCTAAAAACGATTGTTGTTCGCCTTTGTCTGGTTGTGCTGGTCCTGGCGTCCAACGCAGTTTCGGGCGTTTCTGAAGCCAACGGTAATCGATCCTAGGGCGCTAATTCTAACAGGATTCGGCAGGACGGCTCAATAAAGCAAGACGCCGCAGACGATTCTTACGTCGATTCTGTTGGGTATGAATCGTGGACAAAATGTCACGAAGCCCAGTTGGAGAAATTCAAAACGACCCAACCTTTTCAGTCGTTTGAACAATTGCACCGAACGCCCGAAGGTGCTCAGTATTTCAGGCAGTGGGCCTTGAATTCCATAAACTTTGTGAGTTTCTGTTCGATCGATCCGTGGTACCCCCAAACGCGACTAATCGTTAAGCTTTGACAGCGGAACGCTAACAACGCTTTTGTGTTGAAGGGTGGTGCACCCAAGGGATAATAGAATTTCATGGCCGGTGGAAAACGTAGTCTGTCGATCGAGGTCGAAACCGAAAAGCACTTCGTGCAAATGGCCGAGTGGTTGGCGATGGAATCGCTGGCCGAAGTCGAGCGAATGACGCTTCGGCGGAAGCAGCAATCGGATGTGAATGCTGAAAAATCGGGCGAGACCATCTTGGACCTAGCGATGGTAGACCAGGTTCCTGGATTGGGTGGTATGCACTTGGTGACGTTCAAACGACGCAATCAGTCTCTGAATATGCCGTGGCATCGGTTGCGAGTGGGATCGCCTGTCCTGGTGTCCCCTTTCAAGAACCACTTGGCTAGGTCAGCCCAAACGGGTGTGGTCAGTTACCGAACCTTCGATTCGATTCAAGTAGCATTGAACCAAGTACCGCAAGAGGAGAGTTTTCGGATCGATTTGACAGCCGACGAAATCACACGGCAACGCCAACTAGCGGCCATCACGTACGCAAAAGATGCGACCGGACGTTTGGGTCAATTGCGATCGGTATTAATGGGTTTGCGGCAGCCTAGTTTCATCGACCCGTTACCGAAGGTGGATTTTCATACCCTTCTAAATCCTTCGCAGCAGGATGCGGTTCGGTTTGGTCTGGCGGCACAAGATTTGGCGATCATTCATGGCCCGCCTGGGACGGGGAAAACCACAACCGTAGTCGCTTTGATCGTTCAGGCCATTGAACGCGGCGACAAGGTATTGGCATGCGCACCAAGTAATACTGGAGTCGATAATTTATTGGAACGATTAGTCGATGCTGGGCAAAAAGTAGTGCGAATTGGGCACCCGGCACGGGTCACTCAGGAACTGCGTGAGTATACTTTGGATGGACTGGTCGACCAGCACGAGAGTATGCCGTTGGCCAAAGAAATGTACCGCGAGGCCGAAGCAATTTTACGCCAAGCAGAAAAATGGACTCGGTCCAAACGCCCCAAAGGTGAACGGTTCGAACTGCGCCGCGAGGCTCGGCAATTACAAAAAGATGCACGTCACTTGGAGCGATTTGCCATTCGATCGATTCTGGATAAGGCCGATGTGATTTGTGCGACAACGACATTCAATGAAGATATCTTAGGTGATCGAAGATTTGACTTGGTGGTCATTGACGAAGCGTGCCAAAGTACCGAACCCGGATGTTGGGTGCCTTTGTTGCGAGGCGACAAATTGGTTTTAGCCGGTGACCATCAACAGCTTCCGCCGACGGTTCTATCCAAAGAAGCAGCCAAGACGGGTTTTGCCAAAAGTTTGATGGAACGGCAAATTCAGCAGTACGGAGATTCGGTCACTCGCTTGCTTAGCATTCAATATCGCATGAACTACAAGATTATGGACTTTTCTTCGGCTCAGTTTTACGACAGTCAATTGATTGCCGATGACACCGTTGTGGATCACGTGTTGGCGGATTTACCCACCGTTGAGGACACTGAATTCACTCGGCAAGTAGTCACCTTTATTGATACCGCTGGGGCGGGCTGGGAAGAAGAAGTTGAACCCGAGGGGCTTAGCAAACGGAATCCAAAAGAGGCGGCATTTATCTTGCAGCGTGTGCAGATGTTGTTAGACGCTGGGTTGCCGGTGCAAGACATCGCAGTGATTGCTCCCTACGCGGCGCAGGTTCGTTTGTTGCGTGACAATTTCCAAGGCCAAGGCTTGGAAATTGATACGGTCGATGGATTTCAAGGGCGCGAAAAAGAAGTGGTGTTGATCTCCTTAGTCCGCAGCAACAATAAGAGCGAAATTGGATTCTTAGCGGATCGACGCCGAATGAATGTCGCGTTGACTCGAGCCCGTCGCAAACTGATCGTCGTGGGTGATAGTGCGACCTTGGGAATCGATTCTTTTTACCAAGAT
>Ga0209491_10000906_pt1 | contig 59395 bp, 48 predicted proteins | sample BON02_FD_187213 | JGI IMG/M metagenome (GOLD analysis project Ga0209491, IMG submission 187213) | Freshwater microbial communities from Lake Bonney liftoff mats and glacier meltwater in Antarctica - BON-02 (SPAdes) (version 2) | ecosystem: Environmental > Aquatic > Freshwater > Ice > Glacier... | reverse complement strand
CATGCCGATCTGTATACGGTCGTTAGCACCTAAAATATTCCCATAGGATTTGGCACTCATGGTCATCCCTGCCACTGCCAGCCCTGCACTTCCCAAAAGGCTTTTTTTGATAAAATCTCTTCTTTCTGTCATTGTAAGTTTAGTATTATTATGGTTCCTCTGCTCTATAATTTTTTGAGGTATTTTTCAAAAGTTTCCTTCTGGGCGATCATGGCCGCTAACTTGTCAGCAGGATCACTATGGGCTTCAATTAGTATCCATCCATTGTATTCAGCTTGATGCATCAACTTAAAAAGCTGTTGAAAAGGGTAATCATTTTCATCAAAAGCCCTGATATGGGTAGTATCTCCCAACCATTTTTTCACCATATCGAAGTTGCCTTCTAGTCCCGGATCCATAAGATCTGTATCATTACTGTTCCAGCAAATTTTAACATTGGATGAGGTCACTTGATCAAAAATCGCTTTCATTACGGGAAGCTGCTGGGTTACCTTTCCATGTACTTCTACACGCACTATCTGACCATAATCTTTGGCGTATTCTCCAACTTCGCTAAAGGATTTGGCGATTTGGGCGATGGTTTTCTCACGTGACACCTCTTCTGGAAGTCTGTTCGGCTTCACTTTTATACCAGTGGCTCCAATATCGTGACACAATTTTATGTATTCCTTGGTATCTCTAATATTCGCTGCCAACTCTGCAGGGTCAGGGCTATGGTATTCATAATTGCTACCGTAGCCTACGCAGGTCACGGGACTGCCCTTAAACCTATTTTTTACTTCTTTCCGTTCTTTTTTGCTAAGACTCGTTTCCACCCCATGGGCATGCTGTGTCCGAAGCTCTACTCCTTCATATCCTGCTTTTTCACAATTGGCTATAAGTTCTGGCAAAGCCCAGTCTTTTCCCCACAAGTAGGTCACCAAACCCAACTTCATAGAAGCTGCTCTAGGAACTGCAGGACTTGCCCATGCTGCACCCATACTGCTCAGTGCTATACTGGACAAAAGGCTTTTCTTAAGAAAATCTCTTCGATTATTTTGATCGTTATTCATTGTTTTGGGTTTACCATTTTATATTTTCTATTGAAGTAATTCCATACGAAGGAAAGGGATGCGCGTCATTGAAAGGGTACAAGGCCTTTTGGTCTTCAACTGTTACAGTCTCCTCTTTTAAGCGGCCATCACTGTACATGGCTTTGGAAAGATCCAATTTTAAGTTTTTAGCTAGAAAAGGATACACAGCTTGTCTTTTCTTATCATCATAGCCATGATTGTCTTCAGGTATGTGCTTGTTTTCAACCTTTTCAGGATGACCTTTTAACCCATAAATGTACTGAAGGAATGGGTATTCTACATTCGGTGTGTTCTTGGTCCAGTCTCCTCCTACAGAGGTCAATAAAAGTGGTTTGGGTGCGATTACTGCTGCGATCTCCACATTGTTGGTCTGAAAGTTTTTTGCTTTATGTATAGGCATGCCACTCTCGCACTGGCATCCACCAAAAAAATGAGCAGAAACCATTACTACAGGGGCTGCCACATCGATTCTATCATCCACTGCTGCCAAAAGAAACGATTGCGTTGCTCCACCCGATGCTCCTGTAACCGCCAGTCGATCAGGATCCGCACCAAGTGAAAGTATAAAGTCTACACTTCGGATACTGTTCCACAATTGTAATTTGAGTACATCTCCTTCTCTATGTTCCCAACCAATTTCTTCCATTTGACCATAACCAACAGCATCATATGCCCAAACTATAGCGCCCATTCTGGCCATAGAGGCAAATCTTTTCTGCGCATCAGGTCTGTACCTTCCTACGTCTCCCGGATTTGCCCAGTGCCCATGAGGGCTAATGATACCTGGTAATTTACCCGGATTTTCATTAGGCATGTACAAACTACCTGTCACAAACACTCCCGGCAAACTTTCGAAAGCAATATTTTGAACCACATACCCGTCAAATTTCCTGATTTCTCCCATAATGGGTTTTAAAAGGGACTTTTTAGGCATTTTATCCAGGTCGGTACCCTTCAGAATTTGTTTTCTAATCGCCGCAGCCCTTTTGTCCCATGCTTTTTCGGTGCTGTATTTTTTCTTCTCTATTTGAAGGAAGGATGCTCCTTCTTCCTCTGTCCAATGATCACCAACACAGAGCATGTCAGAAACTGAGTTTTGGGCGCTCACTACCTCTGGCAAAGAGAAAACCATGAAAAGAGCTGTTACTAAATACCAATTTGATTTCATAAGAAAGGTGTTTTTCATAAGGAATATTGTTAGTTTTTAAGCCATTGATCCCACCAGTCAAAAGCTTCTTTTTGCATGGCTTTATCAAACTTGTGGGGGCCGGGATAATAAGAGGCTTTGTATTTTTCCTTCGCTCCCGCTTTATTATAGATAGCTTCGAGGATTTTATCAGCTCTTTGCATTTCGGGTAAGGTATACAACTCGTCATCACTATCATTAAGGACCAAGGTGGGTAATGGAATACGTAACCCAAGGATCTCTGGAAAATCCAACTCTTCCGGTAATCTTGGAACGTAGGTCATCCATGTGTGTGTGTAAGCCATGTTTAATAAAAAATCTGTCCAAGTAGTCATGAATCCAACACAGACCGCACATTTGATCCTATGGTCCAATCCTCCCATCATTACTGTTCGCAAACCTCCCCCAGAAAGACCTCCACAGCCAACTCTTTCAGGGTCCACATCTTTTCTGGCAAGTAGAATTTCCAATGCCATCTGATCTTCTGCAAAAAACATGGCAGGCCAGCTGGTGCCTCCACAAAATAAGGACTTGGCCATCACATGTTCATGATCCCCAGCCCATGCATTGTACGCAGCAATGTTTTTTTCATCCTCAGGATTTTTATCAGACAAACCATTCCTAAGGTACTCTGGCACTTCCTCCAGCAAAACCCTTCGACTGGCAAAAGTAAAGGCATCCGGCACCATGACCACATAACCTCTTTTGGCCATTTCATTGGCCCAGGCATTCCCTTCGTAGTATTGGTTCTGATGCTCCACCATAAGCGGGTGCTGTTCTTTTCCCGTATTGGTAATTTTTCTTAAACCAAAATACTTGTTTGCTCCATGATCATGGAAGGCCAAAATAGCAGGCAACTTGCCTTCAGCTCCATCAGGCTTAATCACCAAGGCCTTTGTAGGATTTCCATAAGGCAATTTCCAACTTATTTCTTCAAAATGCAATCCATCATTGACATAAGTATCATGTACAATCACTTCTGGTACAGGACCCAAATCAGGAATTCCCATACGTTCTCTAGTTGTAGCCATGGCCTCTTTTTTCCAAGAATCCAGCTCTTTGAATCGCTCGTTTCTGAAAGAAAGTGATGGCAATTCTTTGCTTATCAACCCATTGGCCCAAGGGCCGTAGGGACCGATGATACTAAGGTCGCTTTTGGTCATGGCAAGGTCTTTTATAGCAGATGAAGAAGCAAAACTTTGAGGAGATAAAACGCCTCCTGCTATTCCAAATCCGGCCAATCCTGCAGTTTTGATAAATTCCCTTCTTTGCTTTTTCATCTGCTTGAAATTTTTAAAATATTGATCTCTTATTTGGCTAATTCTAAAGCCTGTGTAGTAACATAGTATTTGGCCAACATATTTGGAACTTCCCAATCAGGTAATTTGCCCTCTTTGAGGTAGTTGATATAGGTTTCAGTTACTTCTCTGAAATGATCTTCATGGCCCAATCTAAATGCCTGAGGAATAACAACTCTCCAAGCGTTTTTACCTTCTACTTTCACAACATCCAAATCTTTAAAGGTACCAGCAAGTTCTTTTACATGTTTGGTTACATTCGCTTCAAATTCAGCCAAATCCTGACCTTCTACGGGCTCTATGTATAGCTCAGGTTTATAATTTTCCTCAGCATCCTGTCTGATAACCAAATTAGCTTTGGTTCCTCTCATGATAGAATAATGAGTGTCAGCAGAACCTTCTGGAGCTTTGTAATTCCAGATCACGGACACTTTCGCATGAACGCCATTAATCTTATAATTAATTTCGCCATTGCCATAAACTTTCAACAAACCATCATCAGAGACTACTGACTGAAGGTAATCTGGAAATTCTTCGATGCCTGTGGAACTAGTGAACTCTTCAAGGGTGAGGTCAGTCGTCCATCTTTTGGCATTGAGCATTTCGATGTCTGTTTTATAATCTATTATCTTGCCTGGAAAACTTTCCCATTGAACCAAATCCACCAAGTGGGTGGTAACATCAACAATCCCGTTGCCCTGCTGGTTGACATCATAAAACCATCCTGGCCTGACCAAAGGCTTTCCAGAGACTTGCTTGAAAAAATGGTGAATACTCTCCTTTGTGATGGCAGGATCTTCTAAGGTTCCTTCCACCATTTGACCAAATAATTCTGGAATTAACGAAAATTCTCTTTGAAGGATCGTGGAGATCTCAAACCGCTCGGTCATGATATCAAAAAGCAAAACATCATTTTTTTCAGCAAGTTCGAAGGCCTCCTTTAGGGTTTCAAAACCCTTTGCATCTATTGCCATTGGTTTATCGGCCAAAACATTTATTCCGGCTTCAATGGTTGCCTTTATATTTGCTGTTTTTTCCTTATTGTTACCGGCGGTAAGCATTACATTGCCTTTCTTTTCACTAATCATTTTCTGAAAGTAGTCGTCACCTTTGTAAACCTCTAGTTCCCAACTGGTAGGATCTTCTTCCCGGGTATTGTAACTTTCAATGGATTTTAGATAGGATTGTAATTCTGGTCCATCAGGAGCATAAACATAAACTTTTGGGTCCACTTGTTCATACATGGATTTTACCACGAGGTGTGCGTGAAAATGCCCTGGATCGAGGGTAATTAGTTTAATTTCGTTTTTTCCCCCAGTAAAGGTGGTTTTTACTTCTTCTTCCACATTTTTTTCGTTGGAACATGATACTGATAAAAGCAAAATTGAGGCAGCAAATGGTGACCAAAATTTACTATTGAATTTCATAATATTTGGTTTTGGTAATTAATTAAAATTAGGTAATAATTACTTTGGGTAATCTATTTTGATGCAAGAAAATCCAATTATTGTTCTAATATAAAGAACAGCAAGAAAATTGATCAAGGGATTAAATATAAAGAATATAAAAGGAGAATAAAACAAATATTGGCGCAACCGATTGCATTTAATGCATTAGAACTAGTAATTCGTTATCAACGGTATTGAATGGGAGCCATTCAAATTGTCTTTTGGCCTATATAGGTTGAAAAAGAAACGGAATTTCCCATTTCAGGGTATTGTCATAACAATTGAAAGTGATGCTAAATCAATTGGTTGTAAATCCAGCGGAATTACCGTAGTCTTTAAACAGTAAAAGCTTAAACCTGAAATAGGCAATAGCTAATCTATTACGTGATTAAATCACTTCCTGAGAAAAGTCAGGAAATTCTACTGCATAATCGGGGTTAAAATTGACAAGCAGGCTTTCGTTATTAGTGGTACAGAATTTGATCAAAATTTTGCTCTAAATTGCAGCACACACTTTTTTGAGTGAGTGGTGAAGTTCACTGCTACTTTTGAAAAAAAATAAATACTTTGATGCAATATTTCGTTAGTAATTATGACATTGTAAAACCATTGCAGGATATGGATAAAAATAACTTGATATTTTCTAAAGTTAAAAGTCTATAACAAATACAGAATGAAACCATTACGGCCTTTATTTCATCTCTTCAATTACCTTTACCCATAGACTTTTAAATCAGTGAACAAAAGGATTGCTTGTTAAATCACAAGAAAAACATTTTACCGAAAGTGAAATCTTGGCATGTCTAAACGATTCATTTGAGTGTGATCAAAAAATATTTCCAAACCACATTAACTGTACTAATTGTAAGTAAAGCATGAAACTATTAAATAGACAAAATGTCCCAACCCCTACTTCTCATCCATTGAGAGTTATCCAATTTGGAACGGGGAATTTTTTAAGAGGATTTGCTGATTGGATGATAGATATCCTTAACGAAAAAACATCATTTGATGGAGACATTCAGATGGTACAAGTACATAGTCGGAAGCCGGCGCAGGGGATAAATGATCAGGATGGCTTGTATCATATTTTGACTAGGGGTATAAGTAAAGGTAAAACGATAGAAGAAAACAGACTTATCCAATCTGTAAGAGGTGCGGTAAATCCTTTTTTAGATTATGAGGCTTATTTGGACCTTGCAAAAACTCCTGAACTAAGGTTCGTTATTTCAAACACCACCGAAGCGGGAATATATTTTGATGAAGACGACAAAGATTGGGCGACACCACCTAAATCATTCCCAGGCAAATTAACCGCATTGCTCTATCAGCGCTTCAAGCATTTCAAAGGTGATCCGAAAAAGGGTCTGGTAATAATTCCTTGTGAGTTGGTAGACAATAATGGTAAAAAACTAAAGGATAACATCCTTAGATACATTGACTTATGGAAACTACCAGGATCATTTGAAGATTGGATCGTCAAACACAATACATTCTGTAATACCCTAGTGGACAGAATTGTTCCAGGATATCCATTGGGTAATGGCAACGATATTCAAGCCCAAATCGGATTTAAAGATGAACAAATGGTGATGGCTGAGCCCTTTCACTTTTGGGCAATCGAGGGTCCGGATTGGTTGAAAACTGAGTTACCTCTTGATAGCGCAGGATTTAATGTCCTTTTTGTGAAAAATATAGCTCCCTACAGAACCAGAAAAGTGCGTATCCTAAACGGTGCCCATACTTGTCTGGTACCCGTTGCTTATCTTAATGGAATCAGGCTAGTGAAAGATGCCATGGAGAATGAGGCAACCAGTAATTACCTTCAGAAGGTTATCTTTGAGGAAATAATACCAGCAATGGACCAACCCGCTGAAAGCCTTATACCTTTTGCTGAAGATGTACTTGACCGTTTCAGAAACCCATTTATCAAGCACAAGCTCAGTGACATTGCACTAAACTCTATTTCGAAATGGAAAGTCAGGGTATTGCCTTCATTGCTAGATTTTATCAACAAAAAAGATAAAATCCCTACGGGTATGGTTCAAGCTTTTGCAGCAATGATTGTCTACTACAGAGGACACTACAATGGTGAAAAGACACCAATAAATGACAAACCTGAAATAGTTAAATATTTTGATCAGGTATGGAAGATTAAAACACCTGAAGTAGTCGTAGAAAGTGTTTTGGCAAAGGTAGAATATTGGGATCAAGACCTGAACTTAGTGTACGGACTAAGTGAAACATTAATAAAAGAGGTGAAAGTACTTTTGGCACGAGAAAAAGTATCGTAGAAATTTTAGTAAAAATAAATACCATATAAAAAGCGGCTTAGAATTCTAAGCCGCTTTTTTTGAACCTGATCAACATTGGTCTTTAGATATATTGATTCAATATGTTTTCGTACATCTCTTGCTTCCCACTGGTCATTTTTGGATCCCCAATTACCAAAGCATGGTTTCTCAAAGCCTCCAGATCTAGTTTACCTGTTTCAAATTCTTTTCCTTTGCCACCGTCAAAAGAGCTGTAACGTTGTTTTCTTAGGGATTGGTAATCTGATTTTTCCATGATATCGCTTGCGATAAGCAAACTTCTGGCGAATGCATCCATACTGCCTACATGTGCATGGAAAAGATCATTAAGGTCTGTGGAATTTCTTCGAATTTTAGCATCAAAATTAACTCCTCCAGAAGTAAATCCCGGTCCTTGCAACAATACTAACATTGCTTCGGTGAGTTCCTGTAAGTTGATCGCAAATTGATCCGTATCCCAACCATTTTGGTAATCTCCCCTATTGGCATCTATACTACCAAGAAGTCCTGCATCCATTGCTACCTGCAATTCATGCTGAAAAGTATGTCCTGCAAGTGTTGCATGGTTTACTTCCAGGTTTAATTTAAAGTCCTTGTCTAATCCAAAATGGCGAAGGAATCCAATAACTGTCGCAGCATCATAGTCATACTGGTGTTTGGTTGGCTCCATTGGCTTGGGTTCTATCAAAAAAGTACCTTTAAAGCCTTGCTTTCTACCGTAATCTCTAGCCATGGTTAAAAACTGGGCCAAATGCTCTGTCTCGCGCTTCATGTCTGTATTTAACAAAGACATGTATCCTTCACGTCCTCCCCAGAACACATAGTTTTCACCTCCAAGGGCAATCGTAGCATCTATGGCATTTTTTACTTGTGTAGCTGCTCTGCTTACCACATCAAAATCCGGATTGGTAGCCGCCCCGTTCATATACCTTGGGTGACTAAAAACATTTGCCGTCCCCCAAAGTAATTTTATCCCTGTTTCCTTTTGTTTTTGTTTTGCATAATCAACTATGGCTCCCATATGCTTCTCATAGGTAGCAATGCTATCTCCCTCATCGATAAGGTCAATGTCATGGAAACAATAAAATGGTGCACCTATCTTGTGAATAAATTCAAATGCTGCATCCATTTTATCTTTAGCCCGCTGAATCGGGTCATTGGATTTATCCCATTTGTGAACGATAGTCCCTGGTCCAAACGGGTCATTGCCTGTAGCACAGAATGAATGCCAATAAGCAATTGCAAAACGGAAATGCTCTTTCATCGATTTCCCACCAATAATGCGGTTTTCATCGTAATATTTGAAAGCCAATGGATTTTTAGAATCCTTTCCTTCAAACTTAATTTTATCAATTTCAGGAAAAAATAAATCTGACATAATTGTATTTTTTTTAGGTTTTAGATAAGTATTATGAATTATTTTATCTGGTTTAGGCAATCCTCCCATTGCGTATAAACCTCCCCATATGCTTCCTTCTTTTGAGCATCGGGTTCGAAATCCTGGATTTTAACCAATCCCTGAAATGCTTCCTCAGGATTTGAATAAATACCAGCTCCTATTCCTGCTCCTCTGGCAGCCCCCTGAGCGCCATCTGTGTCGTAGAGTTCGAGGGAGACATTGTTCATATTAACGAAGGCTTCTCTGAAAATCGGACTTAAAAACATGTTGGCCCTACCCGCTTTCACTGTTTTCAAGTTGAGCCCCATACTTTTCATTATGTTAAACCCATAGGTCAATGCTGCAACAATACCCTCTTGACCGGCACGGAAAACGTGTCTCTTATCGTGTTTTAGCAGGTTTAATTTTGAAAGATGTGCTCCGATCTGTTGGTTTTCCAAAATTCTTTCCGCCCCATTTCCAAAGGGCAAAAAGCTTAAACCTTCAGCACCTATGGGCGCTTCTGCAGCGAGTTGGTTCATCTCTTCATAATCGAGCGACTGACCACCAAAAGATCGTTTAAGCCAACTATTCAATATTCCTGTTCCATTGATGCAAAGTAAAACGCCATATCTAGGGTCACTTTTCTGGTGATTTACATGGACGAAGGTATTGACTCTAGACAAAGGATCATACACAGGCTTGGTACTAACGCCAAAGACAGTTCCTGAAGTTCCAGCCGTAGTGGCTAATTCTCCTTCCTGAAGAACATTAAGTGAAAAGGCATTGTTCGGCTGATCTCCTGCCCTGTAGGTTACAGGTACGCCTGTGTCCAGCCCTAATTCCTTGGCCACCTCAGACAATAATCTACCTTGAATCCCAAAAGAAGAAACTGCTTTAGGAAGCAATTCAGCATCTATCCCATAATGGTACAACAGGCTATCTGCTATTTTATTTTCGGGGAAATCCCAGAACACACCTTCTGACAAACCGGATTCTGTGGTAAGTATTTCACCCGTAAGCTTCATTGCTATAAAATCACCCGGAAGCATTATTTTATAGATTTGATCATACTTATCTGGTTCATTCTCCTTAACCCATTTGAGCTTTGAGGCTGTAAAATTCCCTGGGGAATTTAGCAGGTGACTGAGGCAATATTCACTTCCTAAATTTGAAAAGGCTTTATTGCCTATTTCTACTGCCCTACTGTCACACCAAATGATAGCAGGCCTTATGACAGACCTGTTTTTATCCACCATCACAAGTCCATGCATTTGGTACGAGATACCTATTCCTTTGACCTCTGCGGGTTTAACATTGCCCTTAGAAATTATATTTTTTGTTGTTTCTTTGATGTACTTCCACCACAATTCAGGATCCTGTTCCGCCCAATCTTTTTGAGGGGAATCTATGCTCATCTCTACTTCAGGTAGTCCTTTTGCTGCCACTACTTTACCAGAATCTGCATCCAAGAGGGTAGCTTTTACAGAAGAACTGCCTATATCATATCCTATAAGGAGTTGTCTCATGTTACGAACGAAAATTAAAATTTACCAAAATACAATGTATAGGGCTGCAATGATACCGGATATCAATATTGCACCTATTTTAAATTGAGTACTTGTTTCAAAAAGATCCTTGGTGATCACTATTCCTTTAGGGTGGTCATTTCCTTTGCCTTCAAATAAACTGATGGCAATAATAAGCCCTGAAAGAATTAAGAAAACCAAACCCATTCGATCTATAAATGGAAAGGCAGGCATCAAGAATTTGAAAGCGGCAGACAAGGGTATGGTAAGTGCGGCAACGGTTAATGCTGCATTTGAAGTCGTTTTCTTCCAAAAGAAACCAAATACAAAAATGGTAAATACACCCGGAGATACAAACCCTGTATACTCCTGTATGTACTGAAATGCCTGATCTAACTCTCTTAATGCCGGAGCGACAATAGCAGCAACTATAAAAGCAACTATGGCTGTTATCCTACCTACTGTTACCTGCTTTTTCTCGGAAGCCTTTTCATCGAAGAAATTTTTATAAATGTCCAAGGTGAAAATAGTAGCAGTACTATTGGCCATTGAGGCCAGGGAAGAAACAATAGCTGCTGTCAAGGCGGCAAAGGCCAGTCCTTTTAAGCCAGATGGAAGTAGCTGCAGTAAGGTAGGATAAGCTCTGTCAGACTTGATAATGCCGGTAACAGGATCTGTCATGGAATCAGCAAATGCCGGATCCATGCCCTGATTAACAATCACAAAAGCGGCAATACCAGGTATCACTACTATAAGGGGCATTAATAATTTAAGGAATCCAGCGAAGATCATCCCTTTCTGAGCTTCATTCAGTGATTTCGCAGCCAAGGCTCTTTGCGTGATGTATTGATTGAAACCCCAATAACTAAGGTTAATCACCCACATACCCCCAATTAACACAGAAAGCCCAGGCAAATCCATATAGGCATCCCTTTCACCTCCTGCACCGTCAGGAATCATCATTTCTCCTTCATTTATAATCATATTGAAGTGAGTTGGCGCTTCTCTTATAAGTGTTGCAAACCCTGCAAAAATATCTCCTGAACCTACCATCGACAATGCCAGGTAAGTAGTGGCCAATCCACCTAATACTAAAAAAAATACCTGAACAACATCTGTCCAAGCAACGGCTTTTAGCCCACCATAAATTGAATACAACATCGCAAACACTGCTAACCCTGCAATACCATACATCATGGGTACTCCCAAAATCGTTTCAAGACTTAAGGCTCCCAAATAAAGTACTGAGGTAAGGTTTACAAATACATAAACCAATAACCAGAATACAGCCATTACCGTCCTTACCCTGCTGTCATACCTTTTAAACAAAAATTGAGGCATAGTGCTAATTCCTTCCTTTAGATAAATAGGGAGAAAGAATATGGCAACAATAATTAAGGTAGCTGCAGCCATCCATTCGTAGGTGGAAATGGCCAGGCCAAGAGCAAACCCTGACCCCGACATCCCAATAAATTGTTCTGCTGAAATATTCGATGCTATTAATGAGGCCCCAACTGCCCACCAAGGCAATGCCTTACTCGCTAGGAAATAATCATTGGAATCTTTTACGTGGCCCTCTTTCTCTCTTGATACAAAATATCCCATAAGGATGATAAGGATACAATAACCAACAAATATGGCCAGGTCTAATGAGGTAAAGTTCATGAATTTTGGATTAATGGGTTTGTGGTTTTGTTAGTTCAAATGCGTATTAGGTATCAAAAACTAAGATGCAATATAATCATTAATGGTTTTGATAAAATAAAATACCTTAGAAAGTAAACTACTCTTTTCAACCTTGATTTGAAGACGCTGTTAAGTAACCATGGCTGGTTACTTTGGGAAAGCAATCCTTTAGTTTTTTTTTTAAAAGCGATTTGGGACTGAAACCGAAATGTCAAATAACTTTTCTATTTCAGTTGAAATGAATAAAATGGATAAGCCTGCATTGACTTGATACTTAATTTAGAAACACTAACTTTGAGTTAAATAATTCACTTTAAACACATCAACTAAAAAGCTTATAATGAAAAAAAAAATGTGTTTTGCTCCGCTAATTAGTCTGTCCCTATGTTGCTTAGCATTTGTAGGTTGCCAATCCGATAAAAAGGAGACTAATCAGTCAGATATTAAAACCGCGACTATACCAAAGGTAAACATTGCTGATATAGAAGATGGAATCAAAGCCTTTATAACAAATAAAGCAGCGGCTAATGAAGGGTACTTTCTTGTTAGGGACGACAGCAAATTATTGCGCTTACAATTGGTGAGGGTACATACAGAATACTTATCAAACCTTGGTCCAAACAGCCATTTTGCATGCGTAGACCTTGCGGATACCAGTGGAGATGTATATGATGTAGATTTTTTTATGGAAGGAGAACCTGGCGCGATGGAGGTGACGGAGACTACCGTTCACAAACTAAATGGTAAACCATTTTATACTTGGAAGCAAAAAGCTGACAAAACCTGGTATCGGATTCCGGTAGCTGAGGCAAGTAATGAATTATTGGGAGTAATAGAAGGTGAAGATCAATTTCAATTCAACTATGAAGTTATTTTACCCGCTATAGATGGTACCGCAAAAATGTGGATTCCCGTGGCCGTCACTGATGATTTCCAAGAAGTAGAACTTGTAAAACAAGAAGTCCCAGGCAAACACGAGATCATCAAAGATGATGCAAATAACAATGATATTCTATTCCTTGAACTCACCCCAGAAGAGAGTGGCAAACCGGTAACATTGGTTTACAATGTAAAACGAAAAGAAAAAGGTCCCTATGAAGATAAAAGTGAGATAGACCCTCGTTACTTGGAATCGAGTGCCTTAATGCCTGTAGGAAGAAGGTTCAGAGAATTGGCATTGGAGGCAATTGGAGAAAAAAAGAAAGACAGTCACCTTATGCAAGCCCGGGCTATATACGATTATATTATAGACAATATGAAGTACATGAAGTACGGTGACTATGGCAAAGGGGATTCGATCTATGCTTGTGATACCAAAACTGGAAACTGTACCGAATTTCATTCCTTATTTATTTCCATGGCAAGGTCGGTTGGCATTCCTGCTAGGTTTTCTATAGGTGCAGCCATACCCTCAGACAGGAACGAAGGGGGCATAGATGGTTACCATTGCTGGGCTGAATTTTATGCGGAAGGAAAATGGTGGCCAGTGGATATAAGCGAAGGAAATAAATACACTGCCCTTTCAACTTATTATTTTGGCCGCCACCCTGCGAACAGAATAGAGCTAAGCAGTGGTAGAGATTTAGTCCTAAACCCTGGACCAGAGGCAGGTGCTGTAAACTTCATGGCATATCCAGTGTTGGAAATTGATGGGAAATCAGCAGTGGCTAAAACAACATTTTCATTTAAAAGAATAAATTAATTCATAAAAAAAGCGCTAATAAAGCGCTTTTTTTATGAATTGTACTACTCCTTTTTTGGGTGCTCAGTGCTGTCTGTAGGATGTTCATCCTCATCCGCCGCCGGGTGCTCATCTGCTTCTGCAGGATGTTCTTCTGTCTGTTCGGTACTTTCAGTCTTCTTGTTACCACAAGAAGTCACCGTGAACGTAAAGAAAAAACCCATCAATAATGTCATTAAAGCGAAAGCTTTTAAATTTTTTACGATTTTCATGTTTTTACAGTTTGTGATTTTATTAAAGATACATATTTTTTAAAAAATTCAAAAATAAAAGATTATTTTTAAGTTATTTACGAAATAGTCTATTGATAAGCGCTTCAAGCCTCCACAAATAAAATTAAAACTTTAAATAGAATTTCTGGCAACCTTTTTGACGCAAAATAAGCAAAAACACCTTAACAATTATGGAAAAATTAGCCTACAAGAAAAGAGTGATGGATGAAGCCATTATTCATCAAGAAAGTATCGTATCAGATTTTAGACAAAGGATAAAAGAAATACGAGAGGGAGAGCGACAAACTCAAGATGAACCCCAGGAATATGACCAACAAGCGCAAGAAAACGAAAGTGCCCTTAGCATCAACCGCATTTCCCGGGAATTAAATTTTGTTATCGAAGAATTGAATTTTTTGAAACAGATGAAAACTGCAGACAATATTTTTACTGAAGTAACGCTCGGGGCGGTAGTAAAGACGGATAAAATGACTTTTTTTCCAAGTGTGAGTTTAGAGCAATTTGAAGTTGATGGAAACACGCTATTTGGAATATCTCTTGAGGCCCCAATTTACAATGTAATGCAAGGAAAAAAGAAGGGCGATTCATTCAATTTGAAAGGTCAAAACTATAAAATCATAGACATTTACTAAGCCAGATATTATAGCAAATTGATTGCCGTTCTTTACGTGAAAAGGCAAACACTCTTGTGATTTAACTCGTACTTAAGGGCCAGAATACAGTACCCTAACTCGTGATTATTATAAGAAGGCAATTCGAAATTGATAACACCCATCAATTGACTGGTATTCTTACAAACAAAATCGTATCGCTTTTCAATGTTTTCCACGGGATGGCACCCGTGGTTGTATTTATCCTGCTCGGGTCGACTAATTTTGTAAAAATATCAGAAGTTTAGAATGGTTTTGTATAAGTAAGTACAGGCTGAACGCTAAAAATTCAAGTACCAGCCAAATTTAAACCAACTCCTGTGTCTAAGATCAGGATCAAAAAACCGATCAGTTCTATAGTCGATTCCTGCCTGAAATTTTTGCTTTTCCTTAGAAAGGTGGCCTAGAGAGGCCACTACACGATTTTCAACACCACTATCTCTTGCCTGATAACTGTAAATGAGTTCGTCACTAAACACCAAATAAAATTCTCCGGGATCAAGACTTCCCCCCTCAATGGGCAGTTCAAAAGAAATCCGGTACCTAAACCTATATTCATTTTTTTCGAATGGAGAGTAGGTTTGATCTGCGCGTATCCGATGTCCAATTTTATAGTTCCTAGGTAGTTGAAGAATTGAAATTTGCTGAATTGTTCTGTGGCTATTGTCTCCAAGACTATTGACTCGATATTGATAACCGCCAGCTATATCAATGAAAGGGTTGATTTTGGTTGCCAAAAAACCTTGAAAATCAGTGAGATTGTGAAAATACCCTGCATCAATGTCCTTTCCTTCAAACTTTTCGGCCAGGCCGTTTTGACTCTCTATTTTTCCAATAATTTTTAGTTTTTCTGTTGCTTTAAACCCAACCTGAATTTCCGGGAAAAACCCAAATAGCCGGACCGTACCTTGTGCCATTAATTGTGCTGGAAGAGATAAAAGAAAGATTAATAGTAATTTACGCATTAAAAAAACAGATTATTAGAAGGTGTTAATATGATTTCTCTTCTCATCAGGATATGTCCATCCTTATCAAATAATCCTTCCCATAATTTTTTTTTGTTCGCTTTTTCTCCATAAAATTCTATTTCATATTTTATTACTAATTGGTCCAATTCGTCGTTATCTATCCAATTCTTTATGGCTTCTTGAGTACCACTGTATTGAATTTGGATCTTTACTATTCGGAAATTTGAAAATTGAGCTTCCGAATAATCTGAAATATTATTTCTGACCATTAAGGGTAGTTTTCTCCAATTTCCATAAATTTCAATGTCTTCCAAATTCCCATCTTCTTTAAACTCTACACTGTAACGCTCACGTTTTCTAATAAACTTGGCCTCGTAACTAACCTTATCTTCTCCTTTTTCTATAAACCACTTCAACTTCTTCTTTTGATTAAACACTTCATCTAACCAGTTTATGGCCTTGTCCGGCACACTGTTAATAGGTACTTTAATCTCTTTTTCGATTTTCTCCTGACTAAACACCAATAGCGAAAAAAAACAAAGTGGTAGTATAACGTAAAAGATTTTTATCATTTTTTTCGAATCGTTAAAAATAACTGTTCAGCTTACATAATTTTAGAAAGGTGTTGGAAGAATATTTTTCTTTTACGTTTCCATCATTTGACTTTTATAGTAAGGTTGTATGAAGGAAACAATAACTTATCAGGCTATTGTCCTATACGACTTTAAACTATTATTTGGCATACTACCTTCCCAATCTTGTCAGAAATTCGCATTTTTCAAAAGCCTTAAAATATGATTTTAAATAAATTCCTAAATCTACCCTGATAGAGGATTTATTCTTTTTAAATAAAATACCCTGACCTTTATATTTTAATTATTCATGCAAATTAGGCATTTGGTTTAAATACGTTAACAATAGTTAGTATGTTTTATTCAAATAATAGTAACTCTAGCAGCCGAAAATCCATGCTGCAGGTTTCTAACTTGTTTTCAGCCATATACAGTATTAAAGAAATTGGGGAAATCACAAAGATAAATTTCCCAGATTAAACTAAAAATATGCAATAGCTATTCTATTACGTGCTGATCCACCGCGGCGGACAAAATCAACCACTGCATTATTTTTTCTAGTTTACCGCTTCTTGAGAAGGGTCATGACAGGCTATAATGAAATTTATTGTCGGCTTCGGGTTGAATACCGGTAATAAACCAATTAATAATACTAACTAGTAGGGCTTTAATTACCGAATTTAATACTATTTAATTGCTTTCTTTGGCCAGTAATATTCCTATCAGATAATCAGTAAATTTAGAAGGCATGAAGGAAAAGAACTATTGGTATTAGTCCATTTTTTGGTGCCTGTCCATTTTAACTGTATAACGTTACTCTCCAATGTCTTAGAATCCGAGTTAAAATTCGTGAGACAAAGGTACCAAACGTGCACTCAAATCAGGTGTTTCCATGTCCTTATCAAACGGAAACATGGGCCTGTTTATGCGCGTAAACTCCAGCCTCTCCAAGTCCTGATCGACCCCCCCTGGCGTGAGGGCCATTATCCAATCTGCTCTCATGTCATACAATTCAGGTACAAGATAGCCAATTTTAACAACCACAATATCTGTTTCTCGTGGATTTAGCCCAAGATTGGTGAAATCGCTTTCTCTATGATAAGGTTTCCTCTTTTTAGTGACAATAACATGTACGCTCCCTACCTTAACAACTACTTCTATTTCAGCATTTTTATCTCCTTTTTCTATTGCCTCAACAGTACCGGAAAGTAGAATCGGAGGTGAAAACCGATCATCTACTGCCGCCCCAGCTTTTGCAGAAACTTTCCCGCCTACACCGGCTTCTAAAGCAGCTTCGACTAATTCAGGTCCTGGAATGGAGGCATATATAAGCGAAGGGCCTGATTCAGACTTAAACTCCGGTCGATCGAGTATTTCTTTTAGTGTCCAGGTAACATCACCTGCTCCACCAGCCGTAGGATTGTCTCCCATATCACTGATCATAAATGGTTTTACTTTACTCTCGATTGCCATTTCCAGACTCTCTTTCAAACTGGCGGTTGGGGCGATAAAATCAAATTCATTTCGTTTTTCCCAGAAACTAGCGGCGAGCTTTTCTGCAGTTTGAGTGACTATGTCTTTGACATCTCCTGTAACCATTACCACCGCATGGTTTCGGGGCTCATCAGCCCAGGCATATCCTACCCAAATCGCAGCATCGACTACTCCCTCTTGTTGAGTTGCTGGATTTACCTCTGCATAGAGGCTTTTTCCCGGTTCTACCCGGGTACTTGTTTTTTCGCCTGGAAGCAAAATAGGAACTGGCACCCAAGCCTTAAAAGCTGGCTTTCCTTTACCTGATTCTAAACGGTTCAAAAGATTATCTACCGCACGCTTCTTGGATTCCAGCGCATCTTCATGGGGTGCCATCCGGTAACAGGTTATCAAATCCGTATTTCCCGCAAGCCTCCAGGAAACATTTCCGTGCAAATCCATTGAAGTAGAAATAAGGGTCTCCTTTCCTACTACTTCTCTTATTCTTTCAATAAAATCACCCTCAGGGTCATCTAACCCTATAACACTCATGGCGCCATGAATGTCAAAAAACAACCCATCATAAGGCAAGTTTTCTTTTAATCTATCGAGGGTTTCTCCTACAAGAGATTCGTAGGCTTCTCGCGAAACAATCCCTCCGGGAATTGCATGTCCCCTTAAGGTAGGGAACCATTCAGCTCTGGATCTATTGATAGAATCCTGGTTCATAAATGGATAATAATTAAATATTTCCTCGCCTCTTCTAGCATGAAAAGCATCCTTTTCTGAAACTGCTGGTGAAAAAGTACTTGATTCTATGGCCAGGCCTGCGATAGCAACACGTGGCCGTTCTTCATTTTCACCCTTAATTTGTGAGGAACTGCCGCTACAACTGCTAAAAATTAACGATACATTTATTAGCCATAGCAGGAAATAGTATGAATTTTTTCTTAGCATAGTAGTAATATTTAATGAAAAAAAAGACCTAATTTTTGATCTATTATCTATTTTCATTTAAAATAAGGTAAATTTCAACAAATAATCTAGACAAGGTCATTAAATTATGATTTGACAATTGTTCATTGGATGAAAACTTATCTTAAACCAGAAATTGGCTTTACCATTTTATTAAGCAATGAAATCACTTCCTGAGAAAGGTCTGGAAATCCAATTGCATAATTAGGGTTAAACTTTAATAGTTTACTAACTTTATATTCTATTTGCCATATAATGGTTAATTTTAGTATCTTACCCTTTTAATCATAAATATCATTTTATGTCTTCTACCGACAGGGAATCTTCTATTTTTACTGCCTGGCATAAAGCGTTAAACCAATTTTCTAACCAGAAAAAATCATCTGGTCTTGTTCTTAGCATTTATAAAGAAAATGCAGAACCTTTACTTTGGTCAGGAATTACGGGGAATGTTTCCTTGGACCAGCCTTACTTTATCACAGAGCTAGGTAATCTTCATCTGCTAGCAATTATTCTCAAACTAAAAGTTAGAGGTTTACTGAAATTGGACCAGCCCATTACAGACTTCCTTTTAGAAAAGGAGTATGAGGGTTTGATTAACATCAGAGGTAAGGATTACACTGATGAGGTCACTATTTCTCATTTACTTTCACATAATTCAGGTATCCCTGATTTTTTGAATTATTCCCAAGACAAAAATAACCCTTTGAAAGTGGATATGATTTCTGGCGTAGACAAGACTTGGGAGCACGCTGAGATACTAAATAGAACAAAAAGCCAAAAGACTAGTTTCAAACCAGGGCAAACCAAAAAAGCGGTTTACTCTTCTACAAATGACCAACTTCTGGGCAAGGTCATTGAAAGTATCAACGGTAAGTCTTTGGAGAAAACCTTAAATGATTTTCATTTCAGCAGACTTTCCATGAACCAAACCTATGTATATAAAGACCCAAACGACCGAACTCCTGCACTTTTTTCTTACAAAAATGACCCCTTGAATTTACCTCTGGCCATGGCGTCTTTGGGTGCCTCTGGAGGCATCGTGAGTACAACCAAAGATTGTCTTACTTTTGTTAAAGCTTTTTTTCACGGCCATCTTTTTCCACTTTCCGAACTAGAAACTACAATGAAATGGCTTCCTATAAAACAAGGGTTGAGTCAGGGTAAAGGAATTCTTCGTTACCAAAAGTCACGCATTTTACCAACAGCTACCAGAGACCCAGAGATCATAGGAAATTCTGGTTTTTCCTCAGGAGCTTTCAGTTTTTACATGCCTGAATTTCAAACCTTCATGACAGGAACTACCAATCAATACGATGACCCTCTACTTCCTTACAAACTGGCATACAGTATGATGAAGCATCTTTAAATAAAGCATTTCTTTCAACTCTTAAGCCATTCGGGCTTGGTTGTCTTAATGTTTGAATGCAATTGGTTTAGAAGATTGTACAAGCCAAAATAGGTTCTGTTGATATACAACCCATGCCTTGACCCCCTGGCCTGCTTTGATTTTCTAAACGTCTTGTCATTTGAAATCTTATCAGCCAGGGCAGAAATCATTTGAAAATAATCGTCGTCAGCGAAATCAAATGTCTCTTCATGGAAAGGTTTTCCAAGCAATGATATCATTTCTTGGAAGGTATTTTTGAAGTAGCTTTTTTCGGTTGGAGAATCTCTGTCAGATATAAATTCCAAATCATAAAAGATCTGGTCTAATTCTTCCTCTTTAATCAACAAATCCTTCTTTATCAATGAAAAGTATCCGGAATAGAAATCTTCAGGAATTACTTTTACACAGCCAAAATCAATAACTGCCAATTCGTTTTCTTCCTGGATAATAAAATTTCCAGGATGGGGATCGGCATGCACCTGTTTTAAGCTATGTACCTGATGGTCATAAAAATCCCACAAGGTTTGTCCCACCTTATTTCTAGCCTCCTGAGTCGGATTTGTTTCAAGCCATTCTTTCAAATGTTTTCCCTTCATCCAATCCATTGTGATCACTCTGGCATTACTCATTTCTTCGTAATACTTTGGGAAATTCAATCCTTCAATATGGTTACATGCTTCAGATATTTCTTTACTCCTTATGACCTCCAATTCATAGTCCGTCTCCTCCAATAATTTCTCCTCCACTTCATCCATATAATTGTCCAACTCACGTTCATTCATATTCAATAAGCGAAGCGCAAATGGCTTGAGCAATCTTAAATCCGATATCACGCTGGACCCAACTCCGGGATATTGAATTTTAACTGCAAATTCCTTGTCTCCTTTTGTAGCTTTATGCACTTGACCAATTGACGCTGCATTTACAGCCGAGGTTGTAAAAGTATCAAAGAGGCTTTCCGGACCTTTTTTAAAATATTGATTGAAGGTTTTTACTACTAGTGGATAAGATAAAGGAGGAGCGCTATACTGTGCCATGGAAAATTTATCCTGATAAGCTCTTGGAAGCAAGTTTTTATCCATTGCCATCATTTGAGCCACCTTTAGCGCACTGCCTTTAAGCTCGCTTAATGAGTCGTATATGTCTGTGGCATTATTTTTATGAAGCTCATCTTTGGTCAAGGAAGGATTTACCACTTTTTTGGTGTAGTGCTTCATATAATTGCCTCCTACCTTGGCTCCTGTACTGATAAATTTAGCTGCTCTCTGCACCTTAGAAACAGGTATGCTTTGCTGCTCATTTAATTTTACTGTCATGGTCTATTTGGATTGGAATAGGAATTTGGCAAAATCAACAAAACTGTCCACAGCTGATTTTCCCATCAGGTCAAAAGCCAAATTCACTGACTTTTCAATGGCCGCATCTGTTTTCTCAAATTTAGGAGAATCGTCTTTTAGCCAAAATCGAAATACAAACAATACCTGAAGCCACATGGCTTCCTGATATTTGTCCGTCAAATAAGGCCTTTCGGCAATCTCTTCCGTTTCTTTACCTTCATTGACAATACTGTTGGCAAAATCTTTAAATTTTGATTTGAATCCCTTCAATTCTGTAGGGAAACTGCGGTCCTTCAATGATCCATTGCCGTAAACTGCAAGTAAATAAGACCTCCGATTCTTTAGTTCTTCAATCCAGGTAAATAAGAAACCTAGCAGTTTTTCTCTGGAAGTATACGTTTTGTAAACTTCCTGACCTTCCAAGGCATGGATGGTTTTGTCAAAATTTAACTCCCATACTGCTTTTTTCACAGCATCGAAGGAAGTGAAGTACTCATAAAATGCCGCCTCTTTCATTTTTAAGTCCTTGGCAAACTTAAAAACAGACGCTGGCTCGTGTCCAGTCTCCAAAACGTGATTAATATACCCATCGATAATTTTATTTTCGTCGGTTTGCTGATTTTTAGTTTTTTCCGTCATTTTTATTAAATTATTTTAACTCACCTCTTTAACAAGATAAGTGCCCTTGTGGTTTGTTAATTCTTGCAAATATTTTTCATAAAAAATTAAATCCTGTAGGAGAATGAGTAAATTTGCGACGGTTGAATAAAAATTTAAACATCTATTTTTTATTTTTCTTCGTTAGTTATGAAACAGTTTAACCATAATACTTCAATGTCAAAGGTCAAAAACATCCTTTTTTTAGTGATCCTCGTAGTTATTTTCATTGCTACATCTTGTGATAGGAATACAGAAGAAACACCTCAGGACCCAAATCTGGTTAAAAATGCGATTTTAGAAAGCATGCGGGAATGGTATTATTGGAACGACCAATTGCCAAATGTCGTGAATGTTAATAGTTATGGAAGTAACGATGAATTACTGTATAACCTAATGTACCTGCAATTGGATAGGTGGTCTTACCTCACGACAAAAGAAGAATTTGACAATGCATTTACCGGACAAAATGCAGGTCATGGCTTTGGGTTTGGGTTAAATGAAGACGATGAATTATTCGTGTCTTTTGTATACGATGGTTCACCTGCAGGCAAAGACGGATGGCAAAGAGGTTGGCAAATTCTTGAAATAAATGGCAAACCAGTTTCTACTTATAGGGTAGACGGTGGTTACAATTTTAATTTGGGAGAGAATGTCCCCGGCATTTCCAATATTTTTACGTTCAAACTACCCGATGGAAGCACTACTACCAGAACCAATATCAAAAATGCTTATCAGGCAAATTCTGTCCTTCACAAGGAGATTATTGAAGAAGGAGATAAAAAAATCGGCTATTGGGTATACAACAGTTTTAAAGCAACCGCTAATGTAACTCCTACTAAAAGTTTGGAAGTAGAAGAAACGGTAAATTATTTTGAATCAGAAAACATTAATGAATTGATCCTTGACCTAAGGTACAATGGAGGAGGTTCGGTAGATGTGGCTGAGCAAATAATGAATGCTTTGGTCCCTGCGTCAGCTAATGGTAAATTAATGTATACCAATGCATTCAATACCGACAAGGAAAACCTAAATGAGGCCTATAATTTCGAGAAGCCCAATAATCTTGACTTAGAAAAACTGGTAGTACTTACTTCAAGGGGATCGGCCTCTTCAAGTGAATTGGTAATAAATTGTCTAAGACCATATATGGAGGTCGTTTTAATAGGCGAAAGAACCTATGGTAAACCTGTGGGATCTTTTCCATTGTCCTCATTTAATGAGGCATTGAATCAAAACAACGTAGAATTAGTACCTATCACATTTGCCATTGCGAATGCTTCGGGTGAAGCTGAATATTATAATGGTTTCCCTGTGGATATTCCAGCTTCAGACGACCCTTCTATCAATTGGGGTGACCTTGAAGATGAAAAATTATCCAGCGCCCTATCTTATATTCTTTATGGAAACTTGAATTCAAATACCCGAATTAAGCCAACCAAGTATCAATGGCAAATGATCGATGGATTTACTGGGCTTCAAAAGGAATTTCCGGTGTATTAACCCAAATATGCGACAAACAATCTATTAGATGCTGAAATCAATAACTGAAAAGATTCAAGTAATCTCATTGCACAATTGAGTTTTAACCCAATATAATCAATAGCTAATCATCCTCTCTTTTGGCTTTTTAACGTTACTTTTTCCATGTCTTATAATCGTTTAAAAAAAAGGTGGCAGGATAAACCTACCACCTTTTGCTTTTAAAAGTCAAATAATTAATAACCTGGGTTTTGCGGCGCTAAGTTTGGATTAACATCCAACTCTAAACTTGGCAAAGGCATCAAATAATCTCTAGCCGCATCAAAATTAGGATGCGGTTCAAGGCTTTCTAAAGCTTTAAATACAGTCTCTCCTAACTTTCTTCTTTTGATATCATACCATCTTTTGTATTCAAAAGATAGTTCAATCCTTCTTTCTTCAAGCACCAAGTTGATAAATGAATCTTTATCCATACCACTTTGAACATCTTCTGGAAAACTATTCATTTGCCCAGCAGCATTTCTCGCTCTTTCTCTAATAGCATTCACCAAAGATACTGCTTCAGCTGTAGGTCCATTGTTCACTTCAGCAGCAGCCTCTGCCGCTATTAATAACACTTCACCATAACGCATGGCTGCATAGTTATTGTCTGAATACCTTCCATCAGAATTACTATTACCAGGGAATCTTCTGTATTTGGCAATGTGTGGCCGTTGGGTATTTTGGAATTCAGTATAAGACACCATTACACCATTGACCAATGCCTCATCTTCAAAACTTACTTTCTTTCTATAATCTCTATCATCCCAGGTGTTGTACACCGCCATAGATGGAACACAAACACTCCAACCGAGATTGTCGGCTCCTCGTATACCCGTCATTGGGGGCATGATATCATCATTTGCACCTCCACTTCCATTTTGCTGACCTAGAAAATCTATAGCGAATATATGTTCCTTTTGGTTATCCGCCTTATCCGCTCTGAACAGGTTTTGATAATCCGGTTCCAAGTCATAGCCAAACCTGTCTTTATTATCAATCACCCATTTGGCTTCTTCATACGCCTTTGGATAATCTTCTAGGGTTAGGTTGACAGAAGCCAAGTAAGATGCCGCTGTTCCTTTGGTAGGTCGTGACCTTACATTACTGGGTTGATTATCCGGAAGGTATTGTTTTGCAAAAGCAAAATCTGCCAAAATCCCTTTATAAACATCTGCCACAGAAGTCTTAGAAATATCTTTAACTGCTTCAGGGTCAGTTATAAAATAATCAATATAAGGAATTTCACCAAACACCCTTACCAAATGATAATAACTAAATGCCCTAACAAATCTGGCCTCAGAAATTAATTGGTTACTAACGGCTTCGTCTAAATCCAAACTTTCTGCACCCGCAATTGCCGCATTGGCTGCACTAATTACCTGATACCAATAGGGCCAATATACTCTGACCATACCATTGTTATCATCCATATTGAAATCATTTACCTGCTGCCTTTCAGCCGGGGTACCTCTGTCCCCAATGTCTACCATATCACTTCTTAGCATGATTGAAGTGACAAATTGTCTACCGTACAGCCTTTCAGTGGCTATCCACCCATAAGCACCGAAGAGAGCTGTTTCCACATCCTTTTCTGTGTTAAATAAGCTTTCCGGTGCCAATAAGCCTACAGGCTTTTCTTCCAAGTCAGCACATCCTGCAAATAGACAGGTGGCTACCAATACCAAAGATTTATATATATTCGTTTTCATGGTTATTTCTATTTTGTTTCGACGCTTAAAATCCAACATTAAGACCTACAGTATAACTTTTTGCATTTGGATAACTTCCATAATCCAATCCAAGATTTCTGTTACCATCTGTAGCCCCGTCAGTACGATAATTTACTTCTGGGTCATAACCTTCATAGGCTGTAAAAGTCAATATGTTTTGTGCACTTACATATAACCTTAATTTTGATAGCTTCAAGCGATTTACTACGGTCTTAGGGAAGTTATAGCCTAAGGAAAGGTTCTTTAATCTGGTATACGTACCATCATAAATCCATCTGGACGAGACCCTACGTGTCCTTCCATTAAATGCCATAGGTATATCTGTTTGGGTATTGGTAGGTGTCCATCTGTTAAGAGCAGCTGTTGTAGCATTATTAATGCCTGACATCAAGTTAAGTTCCATTAAGGTATAGCTCAAGATATCATTTCCAAAAGAACCTTGGAAGAAGATGTTAAGGTCAAAATTCTTGTACCTAAAGGCATGATTCCATCCCCAAAAGAAATCTGGATTAGGATCACCTATGATTTCCCTATCATCACTATTAAGGGACTCATCATTATTAAGGTCTTTAAATTTCTCTCCACCGGGTTCCTGTTCAAAACCTCCACCGGGTATAAAATCATCACCTGCCTGGTATACACCTTCATAAATCCAACCATAAAAGCTTCCAACAGGGTAGCCTACCTTTAATAGTTGAGTAGTGCCTAAACCTACCATATGACCAGGGCCTGATCCATATTGGATTTCAGTACCATCTGGTAAAGAGAGCACCTTATTTCTATTTCTGGAAAAATTAATGTCCATGTCCCACTGGAATGCACCTACAAGGTTTCGAGAGCCCAAAGTAAGTTCCACTCCTTTGTTTTCTACCTCACCAATATTTCTCAATTGGTTGGTATATCCTGAATATTGAGGCAATTGTACAGCAAACAATAAATCAGAAGTTACCATTCTGTAATATTCTGCAGATAAAGTGACTCTGTCATCCCAAAACCCTACATCGGTTCCAATATTCAATTGGGCTGTAGTTTCCCAAGTTAAATTGTCATTGGCTACGGTGGTAGGTCTTACTGCGTTTACAGGTACTCCATCAATAATGGTGAAAACGGGTGAGAACCTGGCCAAAGTTTGGTAAGGAGAAATGGCTTGGTTACCAGTGATACCATAACTACCTCTCCATTTCCAAAAGCTGATAAGGTCTGAAGTTTCAAGAAATTGTTCATTTTTCATGTTCCAAGCAATGGCTCCAGAAGGAAAGAATGCCCATTTATTGTTTTTGGAAAATGTTGATGAACCATCGTACCTTGCATTAAACGTAATCAGGTATTTATCCCCTAAGGAATAATTTAAACGACCATAGTACGAGGAAATTTGCCAGTCAGTTAACGAAGAATTAGGTGCCTGCCATACTGCTGAAGACCCAAGGTTCCAAAAAGAAAACGCATCGGTAATAAATGAAGTACCTCTAGCCCCAAAACTCTCGCTTTCTGAGGACTGGAAAGAGTATCCACCCATAGCCGAAACAGTATGCTCATTGCCAAAGGTTTTGGAATAGGTAAGGTAGTTTTCATTCAATACCAGCGTGTTTCTGAAAGCATCAATGGAGGCATCTCCACCTACATTTCTTCCCTCAGTAACAGTAGTTGGTGCATAATTCCCTGTTCGGGAAGTATTTGCTGTGGCACCAAAAGTAGTTTTAAATTTAAGCCCCTCTAGGATATCATATTCAGCAAAGAAATTGCCTTGAAACCTGTCATTTACATTTTCATTGATCAATTGAGTAGCCACAGCATATGGATTATCGTGTGGATCATTAAGTCTTGCCACTGTAAAAGTACCATCTGGTTTATAGATAGGTTGATCAGGCTCAAATTTGAAAGCAGAAGCTACTACTCCTGGAGTTAATCCACCAGAGTTTTCTTGGGTTCTTACTCCATCACTGCTACTCCTCCTTGCAAAAAGATTCATGCCTATTTTTAGTTTTTCTGATGCCTGGATATCCAAATTACTTGTAATACTAAATCTGTTGTAATCAGAATTTATGATGACACCTTTTTGATCAAAGTAAGCACCTGAAACATAATAATTGACATTATCTGTGCCACCGGAAATGGAAAGCTGATAGTTTTGGATACCTCCGGTTCTGAAGATCTGATCTTGCCAATCGGTATCACCACCTGCAGGCTGGATATTTGGCCTTGCGTCGGAAATATAATCGTTAAACTGAGCTGCATTCAATAAATCGAGCCTGTTGATTTCATTTTGCATACTGTAAGAGGTATTGAATTCAATTCTTGCAGCACCAGTTTTCCCTCTTTTGGTGGTCACCATTATGACGCCATTGGCTCCTCTGGAGCCATAGATTGCTGTTGCAGAAGCATCTTTTAGGACTTCAATGGAAGCAATGTCTTCTGGAGGAGGCATCGCTGCTCCAATAAATCCATCCACCACAAATATAGGATCACTGCTGGCATTAATAGATGTTCCACCTCTTACCCTTACTTTCATACTGGCACCAGGTGCTCCATTGTTTGATGAGATTTGAACTCCGGCAGCCCTTCCTTGTAATGCCTGAACGGCATCAATAGCTGGGTAAGCTGTCAATTCCTCAGCTTTTACAGAAGATACAGCCCCAGTAAGGTCACTTCTTTTTTGAGTACCATAGCCTACTACAACTACCTCTTCTAAAGAGGACGCGTCCATACTCATAGTAACATCGATTATGGATAGATTCCCAATGTTAATAGTTTGAGGCTCATAACCAATATAAGAAAACACCAAAAAAGCCCCGTCTGGTACCGTAAGAGAATAGCTCCCATCTAAATCAGAAATTGTTCCCGTGGTCGTTCCCTGTACGGAGATGGTAGCTCCGGGCAATGGTTGACCTTGATCATCCTTAACCACCCCTCTAATGGTCTTATCTACTGTAGCAACCAAAAGGGCTTCAGAACTTTTCGCAAGCCTAATGTCAATTTGGTCATTGACTTGACGAAAACTTAAAGTCGTTTGCGAAGCAATTTCTTTCAAAAATGATTCTATACTGGCGTTTCCTTTTGAAAGCACCAATGATATATCCTCATTAATATCCGCTTTATCAAAAGAGAAAGTGAAAGCGGTTTCGGATTCAATTTTTCGGAAAAATTGCCCCAAAGTCATTTCATTTTCACTGATTCTCACCTTAACTTCATCTATGTTTTGAAATTGTGCATTGACATCCAGTGCAAATACAAGGTTCAAGCAAATGAGCTGCAATGAAAACCCATAGAGAAAAAAGCGTGACAAAAGGTAGATTGTCTTTTGTGATTTAAAATTCATAGTCTTAAAGGTTTATTGTTACAATCATTAATTATGGTCTAGGTATAGATTTTTTACACTTGTTCTACTTAGCCAATTTCTAGAGGGATTCTCCTCATGTTTTATTATTATTTATTAAGCATACCATCAAAATTTTAAGTGAATGTTTTTTCCATTTATCTCGTAATTAAAATACTCAACGAAGGACATCCTGTCCAACACCAAATCAAGGTTTTGATTTTTATACTTTCCACTTAATCTCCAGGTTTTTAAGGGTCTGCCCGACACTTGGATATTAACGCCATACCATCGCTCAAGGCTAGCAACAACTTCTTCAAAACCAGCATTTTTGAAGGAAAGTAATCCTTCTTTCCAACCAATAACAGTTTCAGTGGCTATTTTAGAAATTTTGAAATGATTGTCAGTTTGAATGTATTGAAGCTGCTCTCCTGGCACAAGCAGGTAGCTTTCCGCTAAGGATTCGGATTGAATTTTGACCTTCCCTGTCAGCAGAGAAACCAACACCTCTTGAGGGTTTAAAAAATTAATGTTAAATGAAGTACCCAAAGCTTCAGTTTCTAAATCCCCTGAAACCACCTTAAACACTCTGGAGGTGTCTTTCTTTACCTCAAAATATCCCTCACCTAATAAAACAACCTTTCTTTCAAGAGAATCAAACTTCTCAGGAAATGACAATTGGCTCCCTGAATTTAACCATACACTAGAACCGTCCGGAAGTTTGAAATTCAATTTTTCCCCAAACTGTGTAGCTTTGGTAATAACTACTGGTTGTATCTCCACAAGCTTTTCCATGGGTTTTTCTGGTACAGCAAACTTGCTAAGCAAATATCCGGAAAAGCATGTTAATACTAAAATTACCGCTACCTTATACCACTGATTTATAGTCCGCCATGATTTTCTTTCCCTGTAGGATAAAGGATAAGCAGAATAATTGGATTGATCTGCTTTATCATTTGCTAAGATATTCTTCAAAACTCTGGACTTTACTCCCTGCGAAATATTGAGCGGATGATGTTGTAAACCTAGAAGAATTTCTCTGGCCTTCTTAACCTCCGATAGGTTCTCAGGATGTACATGCATCCAATTGTTCCAATAAATATCTAACTCCTTATTGGGGTACAATACCCATTGTACAAATTCGGGATTGGTTAATAATAATAGTGATGTTTCTTCTCCGTTATCCATTTTTTAATACCTTCACCTCTATAAGGGCTGTAAAGGAAAAATGACATCCCTTTTTGAGTAAAAATTTAATAAATATTGTTTGATTTGGCTCAAACAGAAAAAAAAGTATTGTAAAGGCCCAATTCCGGGTTAATCGAAATAAAATTAGTGCTCCATCGAATTCTTAAGTGTAGAGAGTGCCTTATACACCAAATTCCGAGCAGATTTCACATGAGACAAGCCGAATAATTCACTTATTTGGGTGTAGTTCAGATTTTGAAAGTAAAAATAATAAATAGCCTCTCTTTTTTTGCCGGAAAGAAGACTTAAGGCTTTATTTAATTTTTCGGATTTCTCTTGTTCAATTTGTTGATCAATTAGAAAGTCTTCATGCGAAAAAGTTATTTGAAATCCTTCTTGGTATTCCAATGAAAAAGAACTTTTGGACTTTTTCATTTCCTTTATAAGCTTCCTCTTCATACATTTCATTAAGTAAAACTTAATGAAATCTGTTGGGCCAAGCGATTTCCTCTTTTGTCTGAGATAAATAAAAATATCCTGTATACAGTCCTCAATAAGTTCTTGATTTCCGGTAAGCTGATACCCATAGTTTAGAAGTAAATTGAAATTTTCATTGTAGATTTTGATAAATGCCGCTTCACTCCCCTCTTTAAATTGTTGCCACAAGTGAGCATCACTAACAATAAAACTTCCGTTTGAGGGTTTTTCAAAAGTAAATTCCTTGACAGAACGATTGGTATTTAGGTAGGGCTTATTCATTCTAGGGTTTATTCATTAATGCCCTAAATGTATAATTTTCTTTTAATAAATAAAAAGAATGGCTCAGCAGTCGAAAAAACGATCAAAAGTGGTCGGGAAATAGGAATATAATCACCTTTTATAAAAAATTATGTCTGGATTGCTTAATTAACGAAAATACGATTTAATTTTGCAAGGTAAATCAAATTATATCTCAAGTGATTCTAATTGTTTTCTTTCTACTGCACTGGTATTTCTCCTTGTTTTGCCAAAGTTTTTTCCTACACAGGTATGCTGCACACCAAATGTTCGTAATGAACAAATATTGGGAAAAATTCTTTTATGTTTTCACCTGGGTGTGTCAAGGAAGCTCATACCTTTCCCCGCGTGCCTATGCTATTTTACACAGGATGCACCACGCGTATAGCGATACTCCCTTAGATCCACATAGTCCACATCATACTGAGAACCTTTTTACCATGATGTGGAAAACCAAAAAGATTTACAATGAACACTTTTCCTTTAGGGCAAAACCAGAAGAGAGGTTTGTCAAAGATGTTCCTGATTGGAATAGGTTTGATCGATTTGCAGACACTATGGGGATCCGCATAGGATGGCTGATTGTGTATGTTTTGATTTATGTACTCAGCATTAGTATATTTGACCTTCCAGGAACGCATTGGTGGATGTACTTTATCTTACCTATTCATTTCATGATGGGCCCAGTTCACGGTGCCATAGTCAATTGGAGTGGACATAAATATGGGTATGCTAATTTTGACAATAATGATAAATCTAAAAACTCATTGATATTGGATTTCCTTATGCTAGGTGAGCTTTTCCAAAACAATCACCACAGACTACCTAAAAGAGTAAATTTTGCAGTAAAGTGGTATGAGTTTGACCCTACCTACCCTATTGTTAAACTACTTCATGCTACAGGAATAATCAAACTGAAATCTGTAAAATAATTTTTTTGGTAGATTTCAAAAAAACCCTTATGAAACATTGCCATGTAATTCAATGTAGCACTGTTTTACAAATAAATTAACATCCTCAAAAACTGAATCACTTATTCTCCCTAGTGATGGAAATAATCAAGAAGGGGGCAAGATATCTTGAAATATTATCATTAGGCAATCCTATATATTTCTAATTGTTGATAAAACTAAATTGTGCGTAACAAATTATTAAAAAAGCTGTTTCGAACAGACTTTTAGGAAAAAAACCATGAAAAACGCCATATTATTTTAAAAAAATATTGCAATTAAAAAACTAAATGGTTAAGTTCATAAAAAATCACCGACTTTAACAATCAATATGAGAGAACTAACAAGAGCAGAAGAGCAGATAATGCAGATTCTATGGGACATCGAGAAAGGGTTTGTCAAAGATGTCTTGGAAAAAATGACCGCTCCAAAACCAGCGTACAATACCGTTTCGACAATCATACGTATTTTGGAAAGAAAAGGCTTTGTAAAACACAAAGCATATGGGAAATCGCACGAATATTATCCCATAGTCTCTAAAGACGAATACAGAAGTTTTACGATTAAAAATCTATTGACTGGGTATTTTAGTGGTTCTTTTGCTAATCTGGCCTCCTTTTTCGCCAAGGATGAAAAATTAGACATCAAAGCTTTGGAAAAAATAATGGCTGAAGTAAAAGATGATGTTAAAGACAAATAATCTTTAATAGCAAACGCTACAAAATCAAAATTAAAAAAAAGGTGAACGATTTCTCGTTCACCTTTTTTTTAATTCAGATTATGTTCAATAGTATCTGAAATGCTTGTACCATCCCTCTTACCGAAACGGGCAAAACCCTGATTCAACTACTAATTGTCATCAGAAGTACCAATCGAATGTACCTGAAATCCTATGTTTTGTAAGGCCTTTTTGTCCATTATATTTCTTCCATCAAAAACATGCGCCGGTTTTAGCATATTATCGTAGATCCTTTGCCAATCGTAAGTTTTAAATTCATCCCATTCAGTAAGTACAGCAATGGCATGCGCTCCACTACATACTTTGTAGGGATCGTTGTCTACTTTTAATGACTCCTTATTCTCTTCTGAACTACGGCTTCCCAAATAATCCAGATCAGAATATATTTGCTGTTCAGTCACCTTAGGGTCAAAAACAGATACTTTTGATTGCTCATTTAGAAGGTGATCCGCTACATAAATAGCGGCAGATTCCCGAGTATCATTGGTATCCTTTTTAAAGGCCCAACCCAAAAATGCTATTTTTTTACCACTTACAGTATTGTATAAATTTCTTATTATTTTTTTTGCAAACCGTTTTTTCTGGTGATCATTCATTATTATCACCTGCTCCCAGTAATCCGCAACTTCATCCAGACCGTAGGAGCGTGAGATATAAACGAGGTTCAAAATATCTTTTTGGAAACAAGAACCCCCAAAACCTACTGATGCCTTAAGAAACTTAGGTCCTATTCTAGAATCGGTTCCAATCGCTCTTGATACCTCATTCACATCTGCTTCGGTATGCTCACAAAGTTCTGAGAGAGAATTGATAGAAGAAACTCGCTGTGCAAGAAAAGCATTAGCCGTCAATTTGGATAACTCTGAAGACCATACATTAGTGGTAAGTATTCTTTCTCTTGGTACCCATCTGGCATACACTTCCACCAAAGAATTAATTGCATTTAGGCCCTCTTCAGATTGGTCGCCACCGATTAGCACCCTGTCAGGAGCCATTAAATCTTCTACTGCTGTTCCTTCAGCCAAAAATTCAGGGTTAGAAAGAATCTCAAAATTAATTCCATTTCCAGTGTGTTTTAATATGTCTTTTAAAGCACTAGCAGTTCTTACAGGAAGGGTAGATTTCTCTACAACTATTTTTTTTCCTTTTGCTACTCTGGCGATTTGCCTGGCACAAAGCTCTATCCACTTTAAATCTGCAGCCTGTCCTTTACCTTCACCATATGTTTTTGTAGGTGTATTAACGGAAATAAAGATCATTTGCGCCTCATCAATTGCCTTGTCCACATCAGTAGAGAAAAACAAATTTCGACCTCTTGCCTCAGCTACTACCTCTGGTAACCCTGGCTCATATACTGGTATGTTTTCAACATTTTCATCGTTCCAAGCGGCAATGCGCGCCTCATTGATATCTACTACAGTAACTTTAATATCTGGACATTTTTTTGCTATTACGGCCATCGTTGGACCTCCAACATAACCTGCACCAATACAACAAATATTCTGGATTTTCATTTCTTATAGTTTAAAACATTTATAACATCAGGGTGAACCTCACCTTCCCCTTTTACTTCACTTATTAAAAATTACACAAAAATACTAAAATTTAAATTCTATACACTTAATGTTTGAATTCGTTTTATCATGAGTTTATTGAAGACTTAAAACGATATTGCAATGACTTTTAACTAACTGATTTTTGTAAGGTAGTGCAATATACAGCCTCTGAGCAGAAATAAACATTTGTTCGGAAACCAAAGTTAGCTTTGATTTGAGTTCAGAAATAAACCTTATACAAGTAGTCAAAAAACGGCTGCAAATTCTGGGAATATTAATTTTCTTAAAAAGTAGGCTTAAATAACGTTGTAAATCCACAAATCTATTTAGACCAAATACTTTAATACCTGATAATACCCAAACTAAAAAAAATAAAACAAGAATTAGTCCAATAAACATAGGTAATGACACTGCTTTAGGTTCGCATATAAACAAACTATTTGGTTGAATTCTGGTTCATAAAAACTATCTGAAAACTAAATTATACGGTAAAAACATCCCAATCGCTTGAATATTAGGTAAAGATATTATTAATTTTTATAAGTTTTCCAATAAATTTTAAATAGTTGACAAAAATTCGCTCATATAATTTAATGTCTATTTCACAATAAAAAAAATGTACTTCATGGTGAAATGAATTCATTATTTAATTTGAAGATTCGAGAATTAAGAAGCTATAAACCAGGGATTCAAAAGATTTTCTTTGTTATAATCCAGTGGTTCATTTAAAGTTACTTTCTTTATCTCATATCCTAAAGCTCTTAAGATAGCATGGGCAGCGGCGGTATCCCATTCCATCGTTGGAGCGAACCGAGGATAAAGTTGCGCCTTATTATCAGCCAAAAGCATGAATTTGAGGGAAGAACCCATACTAATCACTTCAGCGCCAGGATATTGATCAATAAATTTCTGTGTTTCAGGGCTCAAATGAGAGCGGGAAGCTACAATCGTTTGTACTGATGAGTCCCCCTTCTCCAGCAGCTTTATAGGTGCTCTACTGCCATTGATTTTCCAAGCTCCTTGACTGTTACCCCAATACATCCAATCCAAAACAGGGGCATACACCACACCCATAACAGGTACTCCATTATGGATCAGCGCTATATTGACAGTAAATTCCCCATTCCTCTTAATAAATTCTTTTGTACCATCCAATGGATCTACCATCCAGAAAAAATCCCAATTTTTTCTTTCATTATAAGAAATACTTTTACCTTCCTCCGAAAGTATAGGGAATTGGGTATCAATTAGAAATTCAGAAATTTTCAGGTGGGCCGCTAAATCTGCTTTGGTAAGTGGTGAATCGTCTGCCTTGTATTCAAGGCCAAGATTGGTACTGTTATATATAGTAAGTATTTGATCTCCCGCCGCTTTAGCAGCCTTAATAGCGATTTCTGTAAGGTATTTCTTGTCAATTTGCATGAATTCCCAATAAAAGCAAAACTATAACCAATACATTATTCTGTCAATAAACAAATAAGCATCTCCAAAATAATACATTGGCCATGCTGTTTTATACCGCAACTATTTCAAAATAGCGACTGTTTAACTTTTTTCTGGTCACCTTATCTGTTATCATTAACGGATAAGGAAGCAATTGTAGTGACCATCAGTCACCTAAAATGGTTTTGAATATTAGATGACCATTCCTGCAGCCACCGTTTCATTGGTATTTGGATCAATTAAAATAATTGAGCCTGTTTGTCTATTTTTTCTATAAGGATCAAAAAACAGAGGTTTAGAAGAACGCATGCTAATTCTTGCAATATCATTCATGCCTATCTGATCCACTCCTTCCTCCCTATGAAGCGTATTGACATTTACCCTATAAAGAATCTCTTTTACCATTACCTGGCATTCCTGAGTAGTATGTTTTAGTAATAATTTGGTCCTTCCTGTTAATAGTTGCGTACTCATCCAGCAAATCATAACATTGAGATCTTGTCCCACGTTAGGCATATTGTTGGGTCTTACCAACATGTCACCTCTACTGATATCCAATTCATCTTCCAAGGTCATGGTTACCGACATTGGAGAAAAAGCTTCTTCAATTGGGTTTCCGTCTAACTCTATGCTTTTAATTTTAGAGGTAAAGCCAGTAGGTAAAACTTTCACTTCATCGCCCGGTTTGAATATACCTCCTTCAATCCTACCTGCATAACCTCTGAAATCCTGATGCTCATGGGTATGGGGACGAATAACCATTTGTACAGGAAAACGGCAATCGATATGATTGAAATCTGAGGCAATGTGAACATTTTCCAAAAGGTAGAGTAAAGTAGGTCCCTCATACCATTTCATATTAGTAGACCTGTCCACAACATTGTCTCCATTAAGTGCAGAGATAGGAACAAAATGAATATCTTTGATTTCCATTTTGCTGGCAAAGTCTTTGTAACTTTTTAGGATTTTCTGGTAAACCTCCTCATCATAATCTACCAAATCCATTTTATTTACACATACAATTACATGTGGTATTTTCAATAAGGAAGCAATAAAACTATGCCTAAATGTCTGTTCCAACAAACCTTTTCTTGCGTCAATTAATATAATTGCAAGGTTTGCAGTCGAGGCTCCCGTTACCATATTCCTGGTATATTGAATATGGCCCGGTGTATCTGCAATAATAAATTTTCGCTTAGGGGTAGCAAAATACCTGTAAGCCACATCAATAGTAATCCCTTGTTCTCTTTCAGATTTTAAACCATCTGTGAGCAGAGAAAGATCTACATAATCAAATCCTTTTTTCTCACTGGAAGTTTTCACTGCTTCAATCTGATCTTCAAAAATAGATTTCGAATCATAAAGCAATCTACCTATCAAGGTACTTTTTCCATCATCAACAGATCCCGCAGTGGTAAATCTTAACAATTGATTGGTTTCCTGTATGCTCATATTGTATGTATACTATTTCACTAGAATTTTTTGTAAATCTCAAATTTGCCGCAAATCATGATAATAACGCTCCTACACCAAAAAGTGTGAGACTTATTTATCAAAAGTATATCCTCTAATTGGCTGGGATATATGGTCTCTTTATTCCTAAAAATAGCCACTCTTTTTTCTGTCTTCCATGGCCGTCTCTCCTCTTTTATCATCGGCTCTGGTACCTCTTTCTGTAGTCCTTGTGGTAGCCACTTCAGCAATGATTTTTTCAAGGTTATCAGCCTCCGATTCTACAGCACCAGTGATGGGCATATCACCACAGGTTCTGTACCTTACGGTTAAATTCTTTATCTCCTCATTCGGTTTTAATTGAACAAAATCCGATTTAGCCAGAATGACTCCATCTCTGACCACGCAATCTCTCTGGTGAGAAAAATACAAGGAAGGCAATTCAATATTTTGGTATTGAATGTATTGCCAAATGTCCATTTCTGTCCAGTTGGAAATTGGAAACACTCTAAAATGTTCTCCAATATGCTTTTTACCGTTGAAAAGATTCCACAATTCTGGCCTTTGGTTCTTAGGGTCCCATTGACCAAATTCATCTCTGTGGGAGAAAAATCGTTCTTTCGCACGGGCTTTTTCTTCGTCTCTTCTGGCACCTCCCATAGCGGCATCTATCTTGTTTTCCTCCAGTGTGTCCAGCAAGGTAACCGTCTGCAATGCATTCCTGCTAGCATTTGCTCCAGTTTCTTCCCTTACTTTGCCATCATCTATACTCTTTTGAACCGAGCCAACAATAAGTTGCACTCCAAGCTCTTTCACCAGTTCATCTCTGAAGGCAATTGTTTCAGGAAAATTATGTCCCGTATCAATATGTATCAGAGGAAAAGGGATTCTAGATGGATAAAAGGCTTTTCTAGATAAATGAGCCAAAACGATGCTATCCTTACCCCCTGAAAATAACAAGGCTGGTTTTTCAAATTGAGAAACAACTTCTCTGATAACAAAAATTGCCTCTGCCTCTAACTCCTCCAGATGGGATAAATAGTATTGTGCCATATCAAATTTTTAATTTTTTATTTATTTTTTGTACCAATCTTACTACTGCATCTTCTATTTTTTCCTCAGCAGTATGAACCACCGCAAATGGAGACTCTGGTGGCTCGTAGGGAGACCCGATGCCAGTTAGATCCTTGATCAGACCTTGCCTGGCTTTTTTATACAAGCCTTTGACATCTCGTTCTTCACATATTTTTAGTGGGCAATCCAAGTAAATTTCGAGAAAATTATCTTCTCCTACCAATCCTCTAATCATTTCCCTATCCGAAATGAATGGTGATATAAATGCCGATATCACAATTAATCCCGCATCTAACATTAAATTAGCTACCTCTCCTATCCTTCGGATATTTTCTACCCTGTCCTTATCACTGAATGTCAAGTCTTTATTCAATCCCGTCCTTATATTATCACCATCCAAAAGATAGGTGTGATACCCCATCCTATAAAGGACATCCTCGGTAGCATTTGCCAAAGTAGATTTCCCCGAACCTGAAAGGCCTGTAAACCAAATCAATTTTGGCTGTTGACCAAGAGCCTTTTTCCGGTGTTCTCCTTTTACCTTAAATACAGACGGATGAATGTTTTCACGCATTTGGAAAATGAAATTAACTTTACACTTTATTTATAAATTATAGGTAATACCAATTAATAAAACACAACACCACTACAGAATAAATCAAAGTAAGTGGAAAACCAATAATAAAATAATCTCTAAATTTATAATTCCCAGGGCCCATTACCATCAAATTGGTTTGGTAACCTATTGGTGTCATAAAATCTCCTGATGCAGCAAAGGCTATTGCCACGAAGAAGGGCGTCAAGGGTTGCTCTAATTGATTGCCCAATTCTAATGCAATTGGAAACATTATAGATACAGCAGCTGCATTGGTAATCAAACTTGTTAATATCAACGTCATGATAAACAATAACACTAAAGCAAACATTACCTCCGACCCATCAGTCGCATGAATCAATAAGTTCACTAAAACACTCGCCGCACCGGAATTATTTAATGCTAAACCCAAAGAAAGTGAACAAACAAGAATCAATAAAAGATCCAAATCGACGGCTTTCTTCAAAGTTTGCAAATTTAACACTTTAAATAGATACAGGGTAAGAATTCCTGCAAAAGCTGCTACAAAAAGATCTATCCATCCGATAATCCCAGTAAATAAAACAGCCAAAGCCAATAATGAAGGTAACCTTTTTAAGTTTCCTCTATCAGTACTTATCTCCCCTCGCAGGGTAACAATAATTAAATCTTTGTAATAATCATTTCGATTGTGGTCTTTACCTGTCAACATCAGGAAAAGATCTCCTGCATGCACTTTCGTCTCACCAATATTTCCTTTCAGTTGGGTACCATTTCGATGAATGGATATAATGGAACCTTGGTATTTATTCCTAAAGTCACTGTCTTTTACTTTTAAACCTATCAAGGATGAGGAAGTAGGCACCACTGCCTCTGTTAACTGAAAGAAACCATAATTGGACACATGACCATCTTCAGGTAAGCTTAGACCGTTTTCCTCTTGAATTAGTTTTAAAATAGCTTCGGAGTTTCCGGCAAAAAAAAGTTTATCTCCTTCTTGTAAAATTTCATTTGGACCTACAGGAGAAATCTCTTTTTTTTCCCTTCTGATTTCAGCAAGAAAAATTTCTTTAAGTTGTCTTAATCCTGCCTCCTTAACCGTTTTATCGTGCATTTTGGACCCCATCGGCAAATAGGTTTCCACCAAATATTCATTCAAGTGATCAATTACTTCACTTTTGTTTTCCTCCCTTGAGGGCAATAAGTAATTGGAAGCAATACTTAAATAGATCATACCAATGGTAGCTACCAAAATACCCAAATAAAGAAAATCCTCAAACCCTAACATGGGATAACCAAATTGACTAATTAAGCCATTCAACACCAAATTTGTAGAGGTACCTACCACTGTGATCATGCCTCCTAAAATCGTGGAATAGGAAAGGGGAATTAAGAATTTTGAGGCTGGAAATTTATTGGTTTTGGTCCATTCCTTTACATAAGGTATCATGAATGCCACCACCGGCGTATTGTTTAAAATAGCCGAAAGGCTACTTACCAACAACATGAGCCGAATCCTGAATGTCCCAGGCTTTAATTTTTGACTGAAAATTTTAAAAAAGAACCCGGTCCCTATATTCTGTTGTATACCTGAAGTCAAACCTATCAACAGAAAAATAACAATGATCTGTTTATTGGCCAGTCCCATCAAAAATTCCTCAGGGCTGATTATTTGCAATACAAGTAACAAAAAGACAGCTCCCAAAAAGGCAAAAGAGGGCCTCAACAGGTCCTTGTACAGTACAATTACCAGAATGATTACAATCGATATGGTTATCAGACCTGATGAGAGCATTAAAATTTAAATTTGTAGATCATAGCTTCGCCTAACAGGCCACATAATTTATAGGCAAATTTCACAAATTATTATCCTCAACGATATCCTTGAGTTTTGAGAGGCAATTAACTGTTATAAATATTTTTGATTTATCAAAGGTAGTCAAATTGTGATTTCGGTAATCAATATCCAATGAATCCTCTAGCATTAAGTAAACGATCCATATAAAGGGTGATTTAAATATAAAAGTAGTAGCGCAGACATTTAATTCAAAATTTTCAGATGATTATAAATTTTGCTTTGAGTTACAAATAGGCTCGATTGAAAACCTTGAAAAACACAATAGTCTTGCAAATTGATAGGGAAACTATGGTTTTACTTTGGGAAAGACAAGAATTGTAATTAAAAAATTGTAGGATGTTTATTTTTCCAAAAGGAAAATACCACAAAAATTAAATTATTTTTAACCTATAATTTCTTTCAAAACAAGCTGATTGTTGGGGATTAAAGCCTGACCCTTAGAAAAGAGAAGTTTACAATCAGCCTTACTTCTCCTAAATATCTATGATTTTCAAGTCTTAATCTGTTTAAATTTATCTGCCAAATTGTTATCTTTCGCCTATGAAAACATCCGCAATTTTCCTTTTTGCTATAGTAACAAGTGCCATTTTATCTTCCTGTTCCACCGAAGACAAAACTTCTTTTAGTTTTATGGCAATAGGGGATGTTCCTTACCATCTGCCTGAAGATTTTCAAAGATTTGATCGCATGATCACACAAATTAATACGGCCAAACCCGCTTTCACACTTCATGTAGGTGATATTAAGGCAGGAAGTGCTCCTTGCACTGATGAATACTATGAAAAAATAAAAGGTTACTTCGATACCTTCGATGATGCCTTGATCTATACACCAGGCGACAATGAATGGACGGATTGTGATAGGGAGTCTTGCGGAAGCTATGATCCTGAAGAAAGGTTGGATAAATTAAGGCAATTGTTTTTCTCTAATAGCTTTAGCCAAGGAAATCGGCCCATTGAACTCTCAAGGCAAAATAAAATTGAAGGGTTTGAAAAATTCCCGGAAAATTCCACATGGCAAAAATCTGGGGTGACATTTGGCACTTTACATGTTATAGGCTCTAACAATAACTTTCAAAGTGGCGCTGATGCGATAAATGATGAATTTTATGAAAGAGAATTAGCAAATAATTTTTGGTTGATTTCCCTTTTTGAAGCTGCAAAGGAAAACAAAAGCAAAGGCATCGTCCTCGTTTTACATGCTGGATTAAACTATAACAACAAAGATGAAACGAATGGGCATGCCAGCTTCGTCTCCTTGCTTAGACAGCAAGTGCAGGATTTTAATCAACCAGTTCTACTTCTATATGGAGACCACCACCGTTTTATGATGGACAAGCCTTTAAGGGATAAAAATGGTAAGACCATAACTAATTTTACGGCAGTTCAAGTATTTGGAGACCACGATATCCATTCAGTGCAAATTAAAGTCGCTCCAGAAAACCCCAATTTATTTATAATTGATCCCTTTTATATCGAAGGAAACTAATCAGATTTGGTTTTTTCAAAACCAATTTTTGAGAAATAAAAATCTAAAAAATTCGAATATTTTCACTTATGAATACGAGTTAATAAATTTTTTTATTTAACTTTCCTTACTTTTGCATAAATAAAAAGTATAAATAATTGTTTTACCATGTATAGAGTCTTAATCCTTACCAGCTTTTTGTTTGTTCTTTTTGTCACAAATCTCAAAGCACAAAACCCTAAAATCATCCCTCTGCCCGAATCCATTGAAATGGGTGATGGCCACTTGGTATTAAAGCAGGGAACTATTATTGCAGCATGGAGTGACGAAACCAGAAAGTCGGCAGCAATCTTTAATGAAATGCTTCAGGCTAAAGCTGGCTTTCGCTTGCCAATACAAATAGCTACTCCTCAAAGTGAAGTTTCTATAGTACTTGAGGAAATCCAGGCACCCGAAAATGACGAGGGGTATTCAATGCACATTGATAGCAAACAGGTCATTATTAAAGGTTCCTCAAAAGGCATATTCTATGGGCTTCAATCTCTTTTTCAATTAATAGTGATAAATGGTGGGCAAGCTACCGTTCCACAATTAAAAATAAGGGATGAACCTGCTTTCGGCTACCGGGGCATAATGCTAGATGTGTCAAGACATTTTTTTAGTACTGACCAGATCAAAAAAATACTTGATTTAATGGGTCAATTAAAATTAAACACCCTCCATTGGCACCTTACAGACGACCAAGGTTGGCGTCTGGAAATTAAAAAATACCCTGAGCTTACCCAAGTAAGTGCTTGGAGGGATTCGACCATTATTGGTCAATACTATGATTTCAAACCATTTATTTATGACGGCAAAACCCACGGAGGGTTCTACACCCAGGAAGAGGCTAAAGAAATAGTAAAATATGCTGCCGAAAGGAAAATCACCGTAATTCCCGAAATAGAACTTCCAGGACACAGTTCTGCAGTATTAGCTGCCTATCCAGAACTTGGTAGCTTCAATACTTTTGAGGGTATAGGTACAGGTAGTATCGCGGCAGTAAATGAAAATGGTAAAGCTTATGACAATGATATCAATCAGAATGTTCCGGGCTACTGGGGTGTACATTATAATATCTTTGGACCTACACCGGAGGCTTTTACCTTTTTGAAAGATGTGCTTACAGAAGTAATGGAAGTTTTCCCAAGTGAATACCTACACATTGGTGGAGATGAAGTACCTAAAGACCATTGGAAAACATCAGAAATTGCTCAAAATGTAATCAAGAAAGAAAAGCTGGCAGATGAACACGAACTCCAGAGTTATTTTATACATCAAATCGAATTGTTTCTCAATAAAAATAACAGGAAACTTATCGGATGGGATGAAATTCTCGAAGGAGGTCTAGCCCCAAATGCTACTGTGATGAGTTGGAGAGGCGAAAAAGGGGGTATTCAAGCAGCAAAAATGGGGCACGATGTCATCATGACGCCCAATAGTCACATGTATTTTGACCATAGTCAGGGGGAAGATAAAACAACAGAGCCATTGGCCATAGGTGGATTCCTGACTTTAGAAAAAGTATACAGTTATTACCCTATTCCGGATGAACTTACAGATGATGAATCAAAACATATTCTCGGAGTTCAAGCCAATTTATGGACTGAATACATCCCCACTAATAATAAATTGGAATATTTTCTATTCCCAAGAGCACTTGCTTTGGCGGAAGTGGCTTGGGGAAAAAAGGAAAACAAGGACTTCAATTCCTTTAGTTTAGAAAGGTTACCTGAGAGGCTTCTTAGTCTCGAGGAAAATGATGTTTTTTTCAGGATTCCTGAGGCAAAAGTGGAAATTAGCAAAGACGCAACAAGTGGTAGGAACCTAGTAAAAATTCATCCAATGGTGGCCAATGCAACTGTCTATTACACCTTTGACGGACACAAAGCAGATCAAACAGCAATGCGCTATACTGCCCCTATTTTAGCCCCCATTGCGGGAAAAGATCAAGGACCACTCATCCTTCGCTATGTTACGATCACACCGGGTGGCAGAAGTAGTAATGAATTTAGCCAATCCATGGAATAGATAAATACTTCAAAAATTGAATGGATTATTTATAGGGCTTTATAGCGAATAGAGAAAGTGGGATATTTAGAATTTCTTTATGGCTATCCAATAAAGTAAAATAGCATCAAAAACGGCGTGAGCTACCATTGCTGAAAAAATCCCGCATTTCTCAAAGAGATAGCCTAAGAGTGCTATGAATAGAATCATTAAAGTCCCGTACACACTTATTCTCCAATTCCAAGGATTGAGGTATCCGTGAATTAACACAAAGAGAAAGGCTGTCACCCAAAGACCAAGTAAAGGTTGGATCCCGGCTCTAAATAAAAGCTCCTCTCCCACTCCAGCACATATGGAAATAAAAATGATCCCTTTTATTGTCCATGGCCAGGTATTGATGAGTTCATTGTACTTTTGCTTCTCCCCTCTAAAAAAAGGCGCATTGATAATTTTCAAGGCAATAAATGCGCCTGTAATTCCAGACAATAGGCCAGCAAATAATTGGTTAAGTATTGACCAATGCCCCTTAAATAACTCTGCCAAGGTGGTTTGTTGAAAAAAATACACCAAAGTAAGTCCTGTCAAACCAAATCCCAGAAGGGTGATCCACCCCAGTAATGACATTTTTTTATTCATATACCTACTTCAAACCCGAAACATGTGATAGCCATTCTAATGAATGGCACGGGTTTTAAAAAAAGGGAAATAAAAAAGTACCAAAAAACCCTCTTTGGTACTTTCTAAACTATAGCTTACTCCTAATGGGGTTAAGCATTAAATGTAATATTCAATGAAATAGGAACTGAACTCAATGCTTGACTTATTGGACACCCTTCCTTAGCGGCATTGGCCAATTCTGTAAATTGCTTCTCATCCATACCAGGTACTTTGCCCGTCAAGTTCAACACAATCCCAGTGATGGAAAATCCTGCATCACCTTTTTCAAGGCTAACTGTAGCAGTAGTATTTAATTCCTCGGCTTCCAAATCCACTTCAGCGATCTGAAAACTTAACGCCATATTAAAACAACCGGCATGAGCGGCCGCAATCATTTCTTCTGGATTAGTCCCCTTCGTACCATCCTCATTTTCAAATCTGGTCTTGAAACTATAAGGAGACTTGTCAAAAAATCCACTTGGTGAAGACAGTGTTCCACTGCCATCTTTCCCGGAGCCTTTCCAAATTGCTGTTGCTTTTCTTTTCATCTTTTTAGGTATTGATTGGTTTAAAGTTTATTCTTTTATTTCAATATTCAATGTATTCATTATCTATCAGAAATACTAAAAGTATTGCCCCATGGACTTCAATACAAGAGTACTCAAATAACTAGTAAAAAGTTCAACTAAGCACAGTCAAGGGATTACCCAATGTTACTAAGAAATAAGGGAAAACTAAAAACGCAATAATTATTTAAGCTTGTTCTTTATTCAACTAGAAACACGCGATAGACGATCAATTTCTATATAAACATTTAATTTTCAACTTTTTAGCTACGTTTTTTAAGATTTCACAAAAACGCTACTGCGGTGAAATCTAGTTTTGGCCTTATCTATTATTGATTGCAAGACCAGTCAAGCGTCATTTGGATTCCTAAGTGAGTTTTTAGCCATTAAGATCAATAGACCTTTATGGCAACTGTTACCTCCAACGCTACCTTCTCCCCCACAATGTGTTCAATATCTTCCTTTATAATTTCTAATTGACTTCTATCGAGTGCTCCCTCTGCTACGATTTTTACAGTTAACCTTATGGGCTTAATATTTCGAACAGAAATATCCCTTAAAATGACCCCATTAACGGTGTATCCATTTAATTTGGATATGATGTTGTTTTCCCTCACCATGTCCATAAAACCAAAAAACAATGGAAGACTTACCAAACCAACAACTATCAGGGAATACAGTATCCCACGCCTAGCGAGCCTAAATGGACTAAATCCCAGGAATAAAAAAGTCATTGCCGCGGCCATTACCATGCCTGCAAGGTTCGTTAAAAATAAAAGAAAAGCTCCCTGAAAAATCTCCCAATCCAACCAGCCTAAGCCTATCCCTGATACCGCCAAAGGGGGTACCAATGCTACAGCTATGGCCACACCTGCAAGTGTTTTGGATATTTCTGATTTTGCACTGGCATATGCCCCAGCTATACCAGACGCAACAGCAATTCCCAAATCCAATAAATTAGGTCTCACCCTGGCTAGAATTTCATCATTGGCAATATTTAATGGCGTAAGCCAAGTGATAAATATGGCACATATATAGCCCAGCAAAACTCCCCAACCTATGGTCTTTGAACTATTTAAGATTAGGGTTCGGTCCTGTCTCAGTACTCCCATAGAAAGCGAAATGATTGGGGCCATTAGTGGGGCTAGAATCATGGCTCCTATAATCACAGGTGCTGAGTTTCCAAAAAGGCCCAAAGTAGCAATAAGGGTAGCCAAAAACATCAGTACAAGGTACACACTGGAAGTGATGGAACTTGACCTTAAATTGGAAAACAAATCTTTAAATTCCTCAGTTGTTGCATGGTTTATAAGGGGGAGTTTTCTTTTCAACAATTCCTCTCTTGCATCTCCTCGGGGCAAAGCTTCAATTTTGAAAATATCATCGGTCCCACCTTTATTTTCCATGTTTAGCTTTTGCCCTGGCACCATATTTAAGGCTCCTTTGCAAATTTCAACTTGTAATTTCTCGGTGGACAATAGCACTCCATCCTGGGAATAATCTATTGCCTTATCCCCAGATATTGTTATTGCTGAAGATTTGATATGTGCTGCAAAAGGAGGTAATTTGGTGTTGCCTTTCGTACTAAACAAACTGTTGAGAACAAACCAGAATAAACCACTAATACTTTTGGGCGCTAAAATAAAAGCATGCAGTTTTCCATCATTTATGACAGAATGCTCTAGAATTCTTTTACTTAAAAGGCTGCTCTGTGCATGATGCACGATAATTAAGCCTATGGCGGCAGTGTTAATTTCTTCCTGATCACCCGCTTTAATTTTGAAACTATTTAACCTTGTGTTCCAAAAAAGTTTAAAAAAATAACTTAACCTTTGCCAAAATCTTTGCCAACCAAATCGGGCAACCGAACCACTCATCAAGCTCAATGATTCTCCGATTAGTATTGTATTAAAAACTGGTACCCCATTCGCTTCAAGAGCATCAACTTTAGATACTTTTTCATCAAGTAAAATATAGGCGATATTTTCTTCAATGTCGGATTTAATTCCAAAACCCTTAATTCCATGAATCATTTCAGGGTGTGGCAATAGGGCCAATTCAAAGTTACTTTCGATAGCCACAATAAGAATAGACTTTAGTTGTTCGTCAGAAAGGAAAGTAATTACCTGATCTACTTCTTGTATTTTCTCATTTATATCTTTAGAAAACGGAAAGATGGATTTTAGATTAGCTCCAAACGCTGGAACAATTGATTTTTGAACCTGATCTTCTTCCTTGCTATCGTAAATAAGTATTCTGCTTTTCATCAATTACTTAATATTAATTTTATCAAATTCATGCCCAATAACGAATACGCTAGCATAAAACAGGTGCTGAAACAGTTTGAAGGATTATTTCCTTTTTTCCTGTTTGTTTATATTTAAATTAGACTTCTCATCTTACTATTTATAATGAGCGGTTTACCAAATTTATATTCTATAAAAACCACCGCGGGGAAAAGATGAAAATCAAACCTGAGTGGTTTATGGAAAAGGTAAAAATACCCCCTTTTATTGATCAATAATCATAAATTAAATTATTGTTAAACAAGGAAGTTTTTTAAATTTTCAAATAAATAAAATTCAAAACCAGCCTGATCTGACAATGTACCCATAAAGTAAAAAAATCAAGTAAAAGGACATTTTTTATTTAAGATAATTTTCCTCAGTTTTGCTACCCCCTATTAAAGGAGTATTCACGATTTTTCAACTTTCGGTTAAAAGAAATTCAATGAATTCAGAGGCAAATGCTATATGGACTGAATGTTTGCGGGTAGTCGAAAAACACGTCAATGAACAGAGTTTTTCTACTTGGTTTAAACCAATAATTCCTGCAAGGATCGATGGTTCTGTACTCACAATACAAGTCCCAAGCCAGTTTTTCTATGAATGGTTGGAAGACAATTACGTCGAAGTTTTAAAACTAGCAATAAAAACCATTTTAGGGGCAAACGGAAAGTTAGAATATGCGGTAGTAGTAGATAAAGGTAACTCTCAAAACCAACCCTACATGGTGAGCTACCCACAGGGAGTAAACAGCCCTGCTACTGCCAAGAAAAAGGAAAATCTGGCATCTGCCCACAGTCCCTTTGATCTTTCCAGTTTGGATGAACAAACCACCTTACAATCCAACCTTAATTCAAGTTATACTTTCAGCTCATTTATTGAAGGAGATTGTAACCGTCTGGCTAGGTCCGCAGGGTTTGCAGTAGCCAATAAACCGGGCATTACCTCTTTTAACCCATTGATGGTTTATGGTGGGGTAGGTTTAGGAAAAACGCATCTTGTACAGGCCATAGGCAATGAAATTAAGAATGGCCCAGAGGAGAAGTTTGTACTCTATGTTTCTTCCGAGAAATTTGTCAACCAGTTTATGGATGGCATTAAGGATGGAAATATCAAGTCTTTCACCAATTTCTACATGCAAGTGGATGTGTTGATTATTGACGACATTCAGTTTTTGGCGGGTAAGGGAAGAACTCAAGAAATGTTTTTCCACATTTTTAACCACCTGCACCAAAATAAAAAGCAAATCATCATGACCTCCGATTGTGCACCAAAGGATTTGATGGGGTTAGAAGATCGCCTGTTATCTCGTTTCAAGTGGGGGCTGACAGCGGATTTGCAAATGCCTGATTTCGAAACAAGAATAGCTATTATCAGAAAAAAAATGCAGTCGGAAGGAATCGATATTCCTGATAATGTCATAGAATACTTGGCTTATACGGTAGATACAAATGTCAGGGAACTGGAAGGAGTAATGATTTCTTTAATCGCCCATGCTTCACTGAGCAGGGTTGAAATAAGTCTTGAATTGGCCAAGACGATTATGAAAAATATCGTAAAGGACATTGAAACGGAGGTAAGCATAGAATTTATCCAAAAATCATGTGCTGAATATTACGGTATTAAGTTAGAAAACCTTAAAGCTAAAACCAGAAAAAAGGAAATTGTAATTGCCAGACAAGTTGCAATGTACTTTAGCAAAGAATTTACCAACCATTCCCTAAAATCTATAGGGTACCATTTCGGTGGAAGAGACCATAGTACAGTTATTCATGCTGTTCAAGCAGTCAATGACTTAATGGAAACAGAAGTCTCCTTTCGAAATGCAGTCCTGGAGCAGAAAAAACAATTCAAAATTAGATCTTACTAACTGACCAATCGCTATAATCCTGCATTATCAGGAAGTTTTTTAATTGGATTCATTGAAGGGGTATTTTTTAAAACTTGTTTTACCCATGGCAGTTTTTTCATAACTACCAATGCATGATTCTTGAAAAATCACTTTAAAGTAAGGTGAGTTAGGAGATAAATCGAACTGATCAATAGGCTGGTCAAAAAAGAACACCTTGGTATTCCCATACTTGGTATGAGGCATAAAATCCCCATAGGCACGCATATCTTCCCAAAGTTTACTGTCTGTGAACACCGCAAAAATTCTAATCACAGGCCCAGTATTGTTTTCATTCCTGTAAACAGCCAGTTCCGTGTAGTTCCCTTCCAGGTCTTTTACCCCTGGTTGATTTAAACTTTGGTAAACAATGATCAGAATAAGAGCACCAACAAGGAAAGTAAGTAGATATATTATATTTTTTGTTTTCATATGTTTCAATAACGATCTGAAACCGTTAATTTAGCTAAAAATAGCAAGAATGGCATTCGAATACATTAAAGCATTACACATAATTTTCATTGTTACCTGGTTTGCCGGATTATTTTATATAGTAAGGCTCTTTATCTACCAAACGGAAGCACTGGATCGGCCTGAAGCGGAAAAAAACATATTGAAACCTCAATTGGATTTAATGGCCAACAGGCTATGGTACATTATTACTTGGCCATCAGCGGTATTGACGCTAATCTTTGGAACATGGGTATTGCTTTACCGTCCAGGTTATTTGTCTATGCCATTTATGCATGCCAAACTTACTTTTGTATTGCTACTATACATTTATCATTTTCGTTGTCATTATATTTTTAAATCGTTGCAAAATGGGATCGCCGTATGGAGCAGTACCAAACTTAGACTTTGGAATGAAATAGCAACATTGTTACTATTTGCCATTGTCTTTTTAATCGTCCTTAAAAGTTTAATTAATATGCTTTGGGGAATTACAGGTTTGATATTGTTTGGCATTACCATTATGCTGGCTACCAAATGGTATAAAAAAATACGGGAAAGGAACTAAACAGCACTTTTCAACGTCATACTATTTAAAAAATAATGCTTCGATCCATTTATTTCGGCTCCCTTATTTTAGGCATTTTATTCCTAAATTCTTGTCAAAAAAGCTCAAACAACGACACTTTACCCATCCTAGGTAATCGCCATGTAGAGGAGGCAATCGTAGATAATAAGCCAGCAACAGACACCGTCTACCATACCATTGCAGATTTTAGTTTTACAAATCAAGACGGGAAGCAGGTAACCAATGCCGATGTAAAAGGTAAAGTCTATGTAGCTGATTTCTTTTTTACAAGCTGTCCTACCATTTGTCCAGTGATGAAAAAACAGATGTTGAGGGTCTTTGAAGTTTATAAAGACAATCCTAATTTTATGATTTTAAGTCATACCATAGATCCAGAATATGATACTGAAACTCTTTTGAAAGATTATTCGCTTAGGCTTGGCATAGAGGATGCAAGTACCTGGAATTTTCTAACTGGTGATCAGGAAAAAATATTTGAAATAGGCCAGACAAGTTACCTTACCACTGCCATGGATGACAAAAACGAACCTGGAGGTTTCCTACATTCAGGCGCTTTTTTATTAATTGATCAGGAAGGAAGGATCAGAGGAGTTTATGATGGAACAAAAGAAACACAGGTAAACTTACTTATCAAAGATATCCCTAAATTACTCGGAAAAAGCCATGAAATTAGCAATAGGTAGCTTATTATTGATAATTTTCACTGGCTGTCAAGGTGCGGATACTAACAATCATGAAGGTATCAATGGAATAAATGACCTGAAAACCAGACAATATGCTATACAAGGTCAACAGCTCTATTTGCAGCATTGTAGCAATTGCCACCAAGAAGACGGTACCGGATTAAATAGGCTCATCCCTCCACTGAAGCATGCTGACTACATGGTTGCTGACGTCAATAGAACCCTCTATATTATCCGAAAAGGCCTTAAAGGTAGTATTACAGTGAACAACGTAGAATACAATCAACCAATGCCAGGGAACAACAATTTAACACCTTTGGAAATTGCACAAATAGGTACCTATATCTATAATATATGGGGAAATAATTATGGGCTTATTACTTCCGAAGAAGTAAACGAAGCACTTAATCAATAAATATCAATGTAACAAAGCCTCGCCTTTTTCTAAAGCTTGAAGAAATTCTTTTTTTACTTTTTCAACCTTTTCAAGTTGCTCCTCCAAGTAAACTTTAGCTTCCTCATCTGTCATTTCTTCAAGATCACTCTCAAATTGCCGCATCCATACGAACATCTCGTTATAGGCATTTTCACAATCCTCAGCCGCTGCCCTTAAATCAGCTATTTGTTTTTGGGAATTCTCTGATTCCTCCGATTTCTCAAGTTTTTCTGCCTTTTCATTTAATTTCTCTTGATGAGATTTCAAGCTGCCTATCTTGGGCATTACCTCATCATGAACTAGGATTACCTGTTCTTTCAATAATTCATTTTGACTTTTCTTATTTCCACAGGAAAAAATTAAAATACTAAGCAAAACCAACAGAACAAATGGTATTTTTTTCATAGCTTAAAAGAAGATTATCGTTTACTATTTTAACCTAATAGTTAATAAAATCAAATGTTATAAAAATAATGTGATAAAAAAAATTTAATACTATAATATTAAGTTCACCCTCTATTTCGAATCTCAATTAATCGGGAAATAATAATAAGCGAGGTAATGCTGTCGTATAACCCTTCATTTTAAAATGATTTCAATAAGTGAAAAATTCGAAGTATCGCATTTGATATAAAAAAACTCGATGCCATCCAATCAGGGGTTGATTACTTTAGCTTCTTTCAAGATATACATCAATTTTTCTGGATCCTTAGCATTTAGCACCAATTTACCCCTAACTGTTACTTTTTTTGAGGTGTATTTGACAGGTTCTTTTAGCATCACCTCCATGACTGTTTCTGCCCCTCCAGATCCACAAAAAAAACATTCTGCTAAAGGAAGGGAGGAAAGTATAATGTGCTCAGGTTTAAACATTCCTTCAAAAGGAATAATGTAACCATCAGCAGTAATCTCTTTACCTTCCATTTCCTGAGTCTTTTCACCAAAAACCGGCAAATACAATTCACCAAAATCATCTTCTCCGATTTCGTAGGTTACAATCGATAAATTTTTCCAAACATTTTCCTGTTGCCCAATGGCAGAAAATGAAATGAACCCCATCATTAAAACTAAATATCTCATACAATCGTTATTTTACTTGGTTAGCTGAGCAGCAATATCTGCACGGTATGCATTCCATGCCGGAATAATGGAGGCCAGCACCCCTACCAACAAGGCATATGCAAGTATCCACCATTCTTTTTCCACGAATACAAAGGCCGTCAGTCCTGAAATCACACTTTGCTCATTTACTATAACCAATAAATAGAGAAAAAGGTGTCCAAGGAACAAACCTGCTACTGCCCCAATAAAGGTGAGAATTAAACCTTCTAAAAGTATTAACAAAAACAGTTGGCTTTTAGCTGCTCCTATTGACCTCATAACTGCCAAGTCATACTTTCTTTCCTTTAGTGAATTGAATAATGCGATAAATATCCCTAATCCAGCTATAAATATTATGACAAGCGCGAGGCCCTGAACGAGGGATATACCTATACCAAGCAATTCAAAAAGTCTCGAAATTTCGAAAGTTGGTGAGGCAGCCTGCAATGAACTTCTACTATTAATCATCCGAGGAAGTTGGATAGCCGCTATTGGGTTTCGATAAGCAACCAGAACAGTAGTCAAATCTCTGGCCTCATCGGTTTTGGGAAACCCTGTTTTTGCCACCTCCTGCTCCAATTTCTCGTGGTCATAAGTATCATCATGTGAATACCAAATGGACTCAATACTGGTGACAATAAGTTGATCAATTACATTGTGTGAAGGGGTCAAAATTCCTACTACAACATAAGGATGTTCGTCATGTTCATGGCTGGCAGATGCTATACCGTGGGATCCTACGAAAGTATCCCCTACCTTAAAGCCTTTCTCCTTTGCCACCTTACTTCCCAAAACTACTTCAAAAGGTTTGGTCCATGCTTTTCCTGAAATAAAACTAGCATTGTAAAGCTCAAGGTATTCATGATTGGAACCAACAATTCTAAAACCTTCAAAATTGTCACCAAGCCCCATTGGGATAGCCTTTTTTATAAGGCGATTTCTGGAAACCTTTCTGGCTTCATCCAAAGGGATATTTCCAGTGGGAAAATCTATATGGTAAACCGATGAGAGTACCAATTGCAACGGACTCCCTTTGGCCCCAATGACAAGGTCAATTCCCGAAGCATCTCTGCTCATTTTATTTTCAAACTGGTTCTCTACTAGCAATAAAACCGTTATAATTGACAAGCCCAGTGCGAGGAGAAGAATGTTTAAACCAGTACTCAAAGGTTTGGCCATCAAGTACTTCCAACTCAACTTAAAAATACTCATAAGTCGATGAGCTTTAAGGTTATGCTTCTTTCAATCTGATTTTTCATACGTTGGTCATGGGTAACGATTATCAGTGCTGCCTGAAGTTTTTTTGCCTGATTTTTAAGTAGATTTACCACCAACATTGCATTTTCATCGTCCAAACTGGCCGTAGGTTCATCAGCCAAAATAATTTTAGGTTCGTTTACTAATGCTCTGGCGATAGAAACCCTTTGGGCCTCGCCCTCACTTAAAGTTTGTATGCGGGCATTCTGTTTGTCTTGAATTCCCAGCTCTTTCAAATAATGAAGAAGCTTATTTGTCGTTGGTTTTTTGGCGAAAAAATGAGGAAGGGAAATATTTTCAGCCACGGTCAATGGCCCAAGAAGATGGGGTTTTTGAAATATTATCCCAATATGGGTTCCCCTAAATTTATCTAATTTATGCCCTTTCAGCTTGTATAGAGATATCCCATCAATCAAAACTTCTCCATTATGTGGAGCAAGTAAGCCTCCCAAAATATTTAAAAAAGTTGTTTTACCCGATCCTGATTTCCCTAAAACCAATAATTCATCTCCTCCATTTAATTCAAGGTCAGGGATATCTATTTTCGGCTGATTTTCATATGAAAACTGGATGCCTTTTACACTAATCATTCCCAGTTATTTTTTTGCAGGTATCTCAATAGTAAATTCAGTGCCTTTATTGACCCTGGTTTTAAAGCTGATTTTCCCGCCAATGACCTCAATACACTTTTTGACTATTGACAATCCTAGTCCAGAACCTTCTCTTAGACCAACATTCTTTGCTCTAAAAAACCGATCAAAAAGCTGGGATTGTTCGGCTATATTGATGCCAATTCCTTCATCTTTTATGTGTAAGAAAAGGGTGTCGTTTTCATGTTTAACTTTGAAATAAACAGAACCACCATCTTTTGAATACTTTACCGCATTGGACAATAAATTCTCTAGAATCTGGTACAACAAATCCATATCAGAGGTGATCATTTTGGGAAGTTTATCAAATTCCACGTTTATCTTGACATTATTATCTATTCCCACCTTCACCATATCCACCACCTCATTAAGAAATGCTGAAGTATAAATCCTTACCGGTTTATAGTCCATCTTATCTGCATCAGCTTTTCCAAAAAACAAAACACTGGTCAGTAAACTATTCAGGTTTCGCACGGAATTTTCAATTTTATTGGCATGCTTGACCAATTTTGTTTTAAAAGGATGCTCCTTTTCTGCATATAATTTGAGCAACTGAGCAGAACTTAAAATGGAAGTCAAAGGCGTTTTAAACCCGTGGGATACATTTTGAACAATCCTAGATTTTAATTCACTTAGTTCTCTTTCCTTTTCTAGCGCTTTTTGAAGCTCCTTATTGGCTTCATTTAGGTCTTTTGTCCTTTTTTTTACCTTTTCCTCTAGCTCATTGTTTAAACTTTGTAATTCTTTCTCCTTTTTATCTTTAAAAATGGCCAATTCAATAACCATATTTAATTCTCTTACATTAAATGGTTTGATGACATAAGCACTTGGATTGGTAACGGCCACCTTCTGCAGGGTTTCGCTATCTGAGCTGGCTGTTAGGTATACCACTGGAATATTATACTTTTCATTGATAATTTCCGTTGTTTTAATACCGTCCAACTTCCCAGAAAGATTGATATCCATCATGACAATGTCAGCATGGTTTTTTTCCAGGATTTCCAATGCCATCTCGCCGGAATCAGCCATTCCAATAATTCGGTGGTGATTCTTTTCAAGTGCTTTTTTTAATAAAAGTGCCGAAACTGTATCGTCTTCGGTTATTAATATTTTAAGAGAAAACATACTTACAAAATTAAATAATAACGTGCCCTAAAATAGTTTATTTACAAAAGTGGTATTAAAACTCTTACTATAGTACTATTGCCTTTTTCACTTTCCACTTGTATTTGCCCATTTAATTTCTCAACTAAATTCTTTGTAATAGCTAAGCCTAAGCCTGAACCCTCAAATTTACGGTTAAAACCTTTACTTTCTTGTTCAAATGGGTAAAACAATTTGTCCAAGTAATGTTTACTGATACCTATACCCTGATCATGTACTTTTATGATCAATTGGTTTTCAATTTTTTCAACGACAACCTGGATCAAACCTGTTTCCGAATATTTAACTGAATTTCCTACAATATTATTAACAATAATTTGAAGGTATTTCCGCTCTATGTCTGCATTAAATGGTTTTGTTAAAAATTTTGAAGTGATTAAGATACCTTTTTTTATTCCTATGGATTTATGATTTATCAATATTTTTGAAATAAAATCGTTTACATTAGTGTTTTCTAAAACAATATTTAGTTCATCTGACTCTAATGAGGACAGGTCCAGGAAATTAGTAGTGGTATGAAGTAATCGCTCCCCACTTTCTTTAATAATATTCAGGTGCTCTAAAAGTTCCTTATCCTCAGACCTGGTTTGGATTATATATTCAGTGCTGCCAAGTATACCATTTAAAGGCGTACGAATTTCATGGCTCATATTGGAAATGATATTGCTTTTCATATGACTTACTTCTTCCGCTTTTTCTTTGGCAATTTTCAACCCTTTTTCGTAAGCTTTTTTCTTTGAAATATCCCGAAAAACGTTCAAAAACATTACTTTACCTTCAAAATTTTCCTTCATCTTTGAAATTGAAACTTCAATCTCTTTATTGCCTGTACTTAAAGGCATAACTATTTCTCTTACGACTTTAATATCATCATTTAGTCTCAATTCCTCTGAGACCTCATTTCTTACGGTTTCATAAATATCCGTATTTCGAAATAAATACTGTAACCCATTTTTTTGAAGCTGGTCTTCACTAACATTGCCCATTGAACAAAGGGCAGGGTTGGCAGCTAACACTTTCCCCCCCAAAACTGAAAGCAACAACCCATCTTGTGAATTGTTCCAAACAAACTTGAAACGATCTTCCCTTTGGGCAATTTCTATATTTTTCTTATCAAGTGTGTTTTTTAGAATTCCTCTATCTTTTGTCTGACGAATAAAAACACAAATACCACAAATTATTGCTACCAGAAAGATGACCGCTATAAGGATAAACCAAAATTGATTATAAAATGGAATTTCAACCATAAGTTGCTCCTTCTCTGGTTCAGAATAAACTGCCAATGAAGCCATTGTGGCCAATTGGTATTTGTCTGAAGACAGATTTTCCGAACAAACCTTATTAATTCTTGAACTTTCCATAATTTTCCATCCCCTTTGAGGATCGATTTATTTAAATTTTATAATTACCCTGAAGGTTGACAAAATTCACATCAATAAATTTATTAGCTTACTAACAATCAATATGGTCTCTTCCTACCCCCCAAGTTAGTGGCATACATTCGGTATTTCCAATATTTTTAAACTAACCTGAGAATTTAGGTAGTTGGTTGTACACACACCTGATGAAAAACAAGAAATGCTGTTTTTAAAAGCTATAGGGATGCCACAAACAATTTTTAGATTTCTGTTTTTTAAAATTTCCCCAACAAATCCCATCCCGTCATGAAAAACAGGAGATGATTTGTTGGTCAAATTACTTGCGCCAATAATTTTTTTGTTAAATTTTACGTTTTGCCTCGTTTCAAAAAAGGCATGTAAACGTAAAAAACAGTATAGAAAAACTTTATTCATAGGGTAGGGTATGTCCCATAAAAATATAAAAAGTTATCCATAGTATAAATTAAATTGATATTGTTTGCCATTTCTTTTTGTGATCACTCTTTATCTTCTATTTTTGTAGCAAATTAATTAAAAGTAGACTTATGAGCGTATTGGTAAATAAAAATTCCAAAGTAATTGTACAAGGGTTCACAGGAACTGAAGGTTCTTTTCACGCCCAGCAGATGATAGATTATGGTACCAATGTTGTAGGAGGTGTTACTCCTGGAAAAGGTGGCAGTACTCATTTAGGTAAGCCAGTCTTTAATACGGTTGAAGACGCCGTCAAATCTAAGGGGGCAGATACTACTATAATCTTTGTCCCTCCTGCATTTGCTGCAGATGCAATTATGGAAGCTGCGGATGCGGGTATTAAAGTGATCATCGCCATTACTGAAGGAATTCCTGTAAAGGATATGATGAAAGCCAAGCCGTATGTTAAGAAAAAAGGAGCTATTTTGGTGGGTCCTAATTGCCCAGGTGTAATTACCCCTGGGGAGGCTAAAGTTGGCATTATGCCTGGTTTTGTATTCAAACCAGGACGAGTGGGTATAGTTTCGAAATCAGGTACGCTTACTTACGAAGCAGCTGACCAAATTACAAAAGCTGGCCTAGGTGTATCCACTGCAATCGGTATTGGTGGCGATCCTATAATCGGAACATCCACTAAAGAGGCGGTTCAACTACTAATGGAAGACCCAGAAACTGATGCTATAGTGATGATCGGAGAAATTGGAGGGAATTATGAGGCTGAAGCCGCCCAATGGATAAAAGAAAATGGTAACAAAAAACCTGTAGTGGGATTTATAGCAGGCCAGACAGCACCTCCAGGCAGAAGAATGGGACATGCCGGAGCTATTATTGGTGGCAAGGATGATACAGCCATAGCAAAAATGCGAATCATGAAAGAAAATGGTATCTTTGTAGCAGAATCTCCAGCCGAAATCGGAGAGGTAATGGCTAAAGCATTGGGTGTTGATGCATAATATAGCATTACGAATACTTTAAACTTAAACACAGCATTTTTATAAGGAGATCAATTGATCTCCTTTTTTTTGTGATTTTTTATCAAATCCTTAACACTGATTATTCCTCAGGCTTATGTGGTACCTGTCATAACCATTCTCAGAAAGTGTTGTGATCACATGATTATCAGTATATTTTGAGACTAAGGCTTGGTAATATTACAAGATTCTACCTACGAATAATCCGGTGAAGGTTTTGAACCATCTCTTCGTTTCAAAAATATTAACTTAGCTTCTGCAAAGCGCCGTTTTAGGCGCCTTAACTTTGTCCAGTTTACCCTTTGGCTTTATCCACCTTTAAAACAATGACCTGATACTGGCACTGAAATGGTAATAGCAGCGATTGACTGATTTTGAATTGATTCCATTATGTAATTGATTGGCTATTACCTATATTGGGTTCAAGTGCTGACCCGCCACCTTCCATCAAAATAGAATTGGAATTAATCAATTAATTACGTTAAATTTAAGGCTTAACCTTTAACTGAATCCAAATAAAACCTATGCCATTGATTAGATCTTATATTTTACTGGTTTTAGCTGCCTTTAGTTTTTTCGCAGTTAAAGCACAGGAAACTTTAGATTACACTACCGAAATAATCCCGGTATTGGACAAGCATTGCTATTCATGTCACAATACTGGAAATTCTAAAGGCGGCGTCAATCTGAAAAGATATGAAGAAGCCGGACGTATTGTTAAAGACGGGCAATTTTGGTTAAAAGTAGTGGATCAAATACAATCAAAAGAAATGCCTCCATCAAATAAACCAGGATTAAACGACGAGGATTATCATATTCTTCTCGACGGAATCAATGGGATCCTGATCAAATCTCTTGAAAAAAGAACACCTGGTAAAGTGGTCATCCGAAGGTTGAGTCACACAGAGTATCATTACACCGTTTTAGATTTGACGGGTGTAAAATTTGATGCAGTGAACAGATTTCCTGCGGATGGTTCGGGTGGTGGTGGCTTTGACAATCAAGGAGGATCTTTATTTTTTACCCCACTTAAGATGGAAAGGTATTATGATGCTTCTGAAGAAATCATTTCAGTGATATATGAAGATCCAGACAAATGGAAGGTACTAGTCCCTGGCAGCTATCGTCAAAATCTTTGGGAACGGTTTATAAATTGGCTAATGCCTAAATTCACCAGTAACTTTAAACCACTTAATCCGCCCGAGAAAGCTGCAGAAAAAGTACTATTCCCTTTTGCCAGCAAAG
>Ga0209491_10000903_pt1 | contig 59535 bp, 59 predicted proteins | sample BON02_FD_187213 | JGI IMG/M metagenome (GOLD analysis project Ga0209491, IMG submission 187213) | Freshwater microbial communities from Lake Bonney liftoff mats and glacier meltwater in Antarctica - BON-02 (SPAdes) (version 2) | ecosystem: Environmental > Aquatic > Freshwater > Ice > Glacier... | reverse complement strand
GAGCAATAATTCCATAATAATCCAAGGGGATAAGCTAAATGTAAGAGATCATACCTTATTTATGGCTGATCCAGATCATCGATGCCATTCTGCCGGTGATGTCGTCACGACGATAGGAAAAAAAGTGCTGTTTATCGCTGGCGGTACATAAATCACCGCCGAAGATAGCGCTGACCCCAAGCCCTGTTAGGCGTTGTCTCGCAAGTAAATAAATATCAGCCAAATAGTGAGTAGCATCTGTTTGTTGAAATGCCAGAATGGCTTTAGCTGAATGTTGGCTGAATGTTTGATAAACATCGGTGCCAACTTCAAATTGATTTGGGCCAATTGCGGGGCCAAGCCACACCAAAATATCTTGGGGAGCACAGCTAAACTCAGCAATGGTTTTCTCAATGATTCCAGCAGCTAAACCACGCCAGCCAGCATGAATTGCAGCAACGGTATCGCCTTGTTTATTACACAATAATAGCGGCAAGCAATCTGCAGTCATAACCGTACAAATGTGATTTTTTTTGTGGCTTACGATGGCATCGGCATCAATGTTTAGTTGCCAGTCATTACTATTGATAACGTGAGTGCCATGTATTTGATTTAACCAGCGCGGTGCTTCGGGTAGCTGCGCTACATCGATTAAATAATCTCGATTCTTAATTACGCTATTAGGCTCATCACCTACATGTGTACCAAGATTAAAAGCATTATAAGGTGGTAAGCTGAAGCCGCCTTGGCGTGTGGTAGTAAGGGCTTTAATCGTATCTGGTGCCGGCCAATCAGGAAAAATAAGGCTTTCAGTGATCATCGCGAAATATTTAAGTAAGTCGCCCACTGATTAAATAAGGATTCATCTGAGGCGGCGATAGTGGAGATGGGTTTTAGACTATCGCTACCAAGTGGCTCGCCTTCAAGGGTTAATGCTAGCGCGCCCGCTTCTGATAAAATTAACTGCGCAGCCGCATAGTCCCATAACTGCTGTTTGCCATGTAGATAAATATGGCCCCGCCCTGCAGCAATCCAACATAATTCTAAGGCAATCGAACCCAAACTACGTTGTGAACCATAAGGGCGATGGGTGACTAATTCGGTAGCTAATTCAGGTGTTAAGCGCTTGAAATCAATCATCGCAATGGCATCCTTTAACTGCAAGCCGGTATCTTCACTGCTTAATCGTTGATTATTTAAATAGGAGCCTTGGCCACGTTGCGCCGAAAAACATTCTCCACGAATGGGATCGTACACCAAGCCTAAAGTAATAATACTGTTTTCAATAAGTGCCAGTGATACACAAAAATAAGGTACACCTGCTGCGAAATTACTGGTGCCGTCAACAGGATCTAGGCACCACAAGGGGACGTCAGATGCTAATAATTTTTGTTGTTGTTCGGCTGTCATTTCTTCGCCCAATAAGGCGATATCAGGATATGCTTCTTTTAAGCGACTGGTTAATCTAGCTTGCATGACTAAATCGGCTTCTGTCACTACACTGCCATCACGTTTATAGTTGCGTTTTACCGAATTGAAACGAGGCAGTAGCTCCTCGTTACTGGCGGTAATGACGATGTTTTTCAGCTGTTCTAAGTCAATATTCATTGTTAGAGTATAACAATACCTTATAGCTAATATTCAAACACTAGACAACTCCATGTAAACTAGGTCCAACCCTTTTGAATAGCGATGATGAAAAATTAATGCGAATTACACGATTTTATTGCCCTGAGCTTAATGAAGACAAGGATCTGTACATATTGCCTGACGCGGCACATCGTCATGCAGTGCAGGTGTTGCGCTTGAAGCAAGGCGATACTTTGCGTTTGTTTGACGGCCGAGGATTAGAGCTCGATGCGCAATTAGACCTAGTATCTAAACGTGAATCTTCAGTGCGATTATTATCGAAAGTGGCAGTGAATAATGAATCACCGTTAACGATTACCCTATTACAAGGCATTTCACGTGGCGAACGTATGGATTATGCTTTACAAAAAGCTGTAGAGTTAGGTGTGACAAGGATTATTCCGGTGGCGACAGAACGTTGTAATGTACAACTTTCAAGCGGTCGGGATGAAAAACGCTGGGCACATTGGCAGGGTATAGTGATAAGTGCTTGTGAGCAAAGTGGCCGAAGTGTGTTGCCTGAATTATCAAATGTGATGTCTGTGGAGGAATCATTGACAGAAAATAAACTAGGATGCCGGTTGGTATTAGATCCCTTAGCAGAAAAGGGTTTTACAGCATTGGAGAGGCAGCAAAATATTACCTTATTTATAGGTCCTGAAGGTGGCTTAAGTGAGCCAGAAATAAGACAGGCACAATTAGCTGGCTTTCAATCAGTTTGTTTTGGTCCACGCATTTTACGAACAGAAACGGCGACGGTGGCCGCTTTAGCTGTTGTACAAACCCTGTGGGGAGACTTAGGGTGATTGATAATGGTTTAACTATTTTGTTATTGTTGGGTTTGCTTTGGTTTTGGTGGGATAGCCGTGGTGTAGCAGAGCTAGCGATTGAGGCGGCACAGCGTAGTTGTAACCAACATGGTGTAACCTTTTTGAATGATACAGTGGGTTGGAAAAAAATACGGTTGAAGCGTAATCGGCAAGGCCGTGTTCAAATTCAGCGTTTCTACTTTTTTGAATTTGCCAGTGATATGCAGCAGCAATATAACGGTGAAGTTATTATGTTGGGTCGTCAGGTCAATAAAGTGAATTTAGATGTCTATCGCATTGGGTGATACGGCGGCAATCTAGGGAAAATATAATGCAGCAAATAGCTTTGGTAGTGGATGATTCTCGTGTGGCGCGGATGACTTTGAGCAAGTTATTAGTTGCGCACGACTTAGATGTTGTTGAGCTTGGCAGTGGTGAAGAAGCCTTGGCTTATCTGAAAGGTGAGAATGCTAAGCCAGACATTATTTTCATGGATGTGATGATGGGTGGCATGGATGGCCTGACGGCAACGCAGCAGATTAAGGCAGATGATAATCTAAAGCATATACCTATTGTGGTGTGTACTGGCCATGATACTGATGCCGATCGTGAAAAATCACGGGATGTGGGTGCAGTGGCAATGTTAACTAAGCCGCCTAAGGCCGAGGCACTGGATGTCATTATTGCCGAATTAGCGCAGCATATTGCTATCGACCCTCAAGATGATGCCTCTTTGTCGCTTAGTGATTCTGCGAAATTGTTGGCTGAACTCAAGCTTATGGTTAAGCAAGATTTATTACCGACGATGCAACATGAACTTCGTCAATTAGCGGAAGCGGTTAGCCGCCAAGTAGCTAATGATGCCGTTGAAAAGCTAGGTTTATTAAGCAATAACGCAGGTAAACCTGAAGAAGCTGCGGTAGATGGGAAGGTACTATTTGCGAACGTCATGAGCACCTTTGAACGTGATTTATTACCTAAAATGCATAAAGATGTGCGTGAAATGGCTGAGGATATTAGTCGCCAAATTGCAGCTGATACTGCAGAACAAATTGTGGCTGAGCAGGTTAAACTATCAGTTGATAGCATGTTGCCAGCATTAAAAGAGCAATTGTTGTTACAGGCTCAAACGGTGACAGAAGATTTGGCCAACTCAGTAGCTAAGCATGCCGCACATGATGCCGTGGCCAACTCAGCAGAAAAAGCAGTGCAAAATGCCACTAAAGAAGCAGATTTACCTAGACTAATAATGGTTATGTTAAATACGGAAGGGAAAGTCTGGCTGCAACGACATGAGCAGCAGATGTTTGAGCTTTTAATGCAGCAAGTCGAAGCCAAATTTTTACCAATGGTAATGGCGTATTTGAATGACCATTTAACGCAAATGATTGCGCCAATAGCGCGGACAGTTGTAGAAGAATCGCTGACCAGCTCGAAAACTCATACCGATACTCAGACTAATGTAAACAGAGATGGTCTTGGCATGAAAGAATTGAGCCAACAAGTGTCCATATTGAAAATGGCCGTAATAGGACTTGGTGGTATGGTGTTAGCGTTAGCGGCGGCAATGTTTATTTAAATGAATATTGCTGAAGCCTTGCGGCATGGGCAAGTGGAGCTTAGCGGGGGGGATAGCCCTGAAATAGATAGCCGAGTACTGTTATGTTATCTGCTAGATTGCCCGACATCTTATTTACATGCTTGGTCGGATAAATTATTAACCGACCAGCAACAAGGGCTATGGTTTGAACTTATTGAACGGCGACAACATGGGTATCCTGTCGCCTATTTGACCGGCCAACGAGGTTTTTGGACCTTGGATTTGAGGGTGACAGCTGATACCTTGATACCGAGACCAGATACTGAGTTGTTAGTTTCTCTGGCATTGGAGCGGCTTAAACCTGCAATGTATGTGGCGGATTTAGGGACTGGCTCAGGTGCGATCGCTTTATCATTAGCAGTTGAACAGCCGGCGGCTCAGATTCTCGCTATAGATTTTTCGATGGCGGCGCTGTTGGTTGCAAAAGAAAATGCAATCAATCATCAATTAGGTAATGTGTCCTTTTGGCAGGGCAGTTGGTTAGCTGCTATCGCTGATAAGTCACTTGATATGGTGGTGAGTAATCCGCCGTATATCGAAGCAAACGACGTTCATTTATCGCAAGGTGATGTGCGTTTTGAACCTTTGGCAGCATTGGCTTCAGGTATCGATGGCTTAGACGATATCCGCCTGATAGTGAAACAAGCACGGCGATGTTTAAAGTTGGGTGGCTGGCTAATGGTAGAACATGGTTATGATCAAGCTAAACACGTGCAGCAATTATTCAGCGAGGCAGGGTTTAGCGATGTGTCATCACGACAAGATTTTGGCGGCAATGACCGCGTTACAATAGGGTTAGTCGCGGTATAATTCTGACCTTGACTGCTTTTTAGGTACAGCAAAAATAAATGAATGATGATCAACTACTACGTTATAGTCGCCAAATTTTATTACCGCAGATAGATATTACTGGCCAGCAAAAACTACTCAATAGCCATGTGCTAATTGTTGGTCTGGGTGGATTAGGTTCGCCCGTTGCCCTGTATTTAGCCGCAGCAGGTGTCGGTCATTTGACCTTAGTGGATGATGATATTGTTGAATTATCAAATCTGCAACGACAAATCATTCATGGCGAACAGGATATTGGCCGCCCTAAAGTGGAATCAGCGGCAGATAGCTTACGTGCCCTAAACAGTAGTATCCAGATTGAAACTTACACTAGTAGACTGAGTGAAAATGATTTAGCTATGGTAATCACCGCTACCGATGTGGTGGTTGATTGCAGCGATAATTTTGCGACGCGTTTTTTATTAAATAAAGTGACACAGCAACTCAAAACACCGCTAGTTTCTGGTGCGGCAATCCGTATGGAAGCTCAGGTGACGGTCTACGATCCACGGCAAATCGGTAGTGCCTGTTATCGTTGTATCTATGAAGATAATGGTGAGTTACAACAAACCTGTTCGGAAAGCGGTGTGTTATCACCTTTATTGGGAATTATCGGCAGTATGCAGGCTGTGGAAACCGTTAAGTTATTAACTAATATTGGTGAGTCATTAGCGGGTCGATTAATGATCTTCGATGCCTTAGCCATGACGTGGCGTGAACTTAAATTACGACAAGATCCTGATTGTCCAATATGTAAAAAAGTGTCTTAAATCAGTGGCACTGCCTTCAGTGAGCGATCTGAAGAACGCTGACTATCCTGATGCCTTGTATTTGATTATTTCATTAAATACGTGTGGTGTATTAGATCTGCGAAGTTTTATCTTCGTGACAAATAATTGATGAGGTTGAACTATCAATATGAGTAACCGTATGAATAATAATGCCCTTGAACAAGCTGCAGAAATTGCATTACAACAAGCTAAATTACAAGGTGCTACTGCAGCCGAAGTCGGCGTAAGTCATAGTAAGGGCCTATCTGTCAGCGTACGACAAGGTGATGTTGAAACACTTGAATATAATAGTGACACTGGTCTAGGCATTACTGTTTATTTTGGGCAGAGCAAAGCTTCTGCCAGTACCTCAGATTTAAAACCTGCCGCCATTGCTGATGCTGTAAAAGCAGCAAGTCGCATTGCTAAACATACCCAAGCAGATGACTGTGCGGGTTTGGCGGATGCAGATTTGATGGCAACTGAATTCCCTGATCTGTCTTTGTATCATCCTTGGGATATTGATGCTGAACGCGCGATCATCATTGCAACGGAGTGTGAACGAGCCGGTTTTGACGTTGATCCTCGCATCAATAACTCTGAAGGTGCGAGTGTTTCAAGCCATGAAGGTGGTCGCGTGTATGCTAATAGTCACGGTTTTATCGGCAGTACAATCAATAGTCGTCATAGCGTGTCGTGCACTTTGATTGCCAATGATGACCGTGGCATGCAGCGTGATTATTGGTACGATATTTCCCGCGATGCAGCAGATTTGGATTCAGCAAAAAATATTGGACAACGTGCGGCAAAGAATACCTTGCAACGCTTAAATGCTAGAACAATGAAAACGGGATCTTATCCAGTTATTTTTGCCGCAGAAGTGGCACCATCTTTGTTTGGTCAATTTATTTCAGCTATTCGTGGCAGTGCTTTGTATCGTAAATCAACGTTTTTACTGGATCATCTAGGCAAGCAGGTTTTTCCTGAGTTTATGCATATTCATGAACAGCCACGGTTAATAAAAGCATTGGGTAGTGCGGTCTTTGATGGCGATGGAGTAGCAACGCAGGCACGAGATATCATCACTGATGGCGTATTGCAAGGCTATGTTTTAGATAGTTATTCTGCACGTAAATTGAAAATGATAACGACTGCAAATGCTGGTGGCGTACATAATTTGACGATTGATAGTGGTCATCTAAATTTTGCTGCCTTACTCAAAGAAATGGGCACAGGCATTGTAGTGACTGAAACGATGGGTATGGGCGTAAATATTGTTACCGGCGATTATTCGCAGGGTGCAGCAGGGTTTTGGGTAGAAAATGGTGTTATTCAATATCCGATAGATGAGTTCACCATTGCCAGTAATTTACGCGACATGTTTATGGGCATTCAAGCGGTGGGTAATGATATCAATATGCGAGGCAACACACGTACCGGTTCAGTTTGGATCGATAAAATGAAAATTGCAGGTTAGCTTTTGTTTTTATAGGCAGCTTCAACAATATCGGTAACATCAATCAGATTCCCGATACCAAATAAACTATATAAGATATCTCGAACTTGTTTGACTTTATGGGGTGTTTGATTCCGTAGGCTATGCAACTGTGCATTGAGATCATCTTCGTTATCTAAAGCGTTTAATTGAATAGGCATTAATGAGCATTGGAAAAATAGATAGTGCTCATTTGCCATGGCTCGACTGATAAATAAGTCTTTTCCTGCGGAGTATGAAAAGTCAAAATCTGTATTAATTAGCCAATCGTCATTTTTGGATTTATTTTGATAGCAATACAGACCAAAACTAGCACTATTATTATCTCTACTAGATTGAGCTTTAATTATTTCCGATAAAGGCACCGTCATTTTTGCTAATGCTCTCCAGAGTGAATTATATTGAACAGCTTGGTTAAATTGGGTTGTTGCAATCGCCTGTAATATTCTCTTGTGATTCGAATCAAGCCCAAAAAATAGTGGGATAGTGGAGATGGTTGCCGGCAGTAATTGTCGGTAGATGGACATTTCTTTGTCTGCAATAAGGTCACGATTGTTGATTACCAGTTTGTCTTTATTGCGTTCGATTACCGACTCAAAAAATTGATTTATATTGACAGGACTTAAGTGTGACAAGCGCTGTAAACCTACTCGTGTTTGTCCCTCGGTCGATACACTTTTATTCTTTACCAAATAAGAAATGCCCGTTAAATCATGTTTGTTAGTTTGATTTTGCCAGCGGATGAAGTCAATAGTAAGTCGAGCATCTTGGGGAATATTGATTTTATTGGGGATATGCAGTGATAAACCATCCCTTGACAGATCTATTGTTGAAACACTGAAAACTTGCTCACCGATATGAGCGATAACTGGCGTGCTTACGAAGAATCTTTGGTGAGCACGTTGGATATAATGTTTAAACGAAGTAGGGAGCGGCAATTGATCTTGCACGGTATTAATAATATTAAACTGATTTAATTCATCTTCACTAAATGTGGCGTGTGAAGTGATATTCAAACAAACACTCGAAAGGTCGATAATGGAAATGGTCTGAGTAATTGTGCTTAGGCGGCTTGATAGTAGGTTGCAGTAGGCCGGATCTTTATCGGTAATAAAGGTCAGTTCATCGCCAAAAAAAGCGGGGTTAAACAGTTGTTTAGCGGGCTGCAATAGTAATACATGACTCTGTTGTTGCCTTCGATGCCAGTTCAGTGCTTTGCTTATTAAATCAGGATCACTGCGAGGAACGGCGATGCTTTTTAAGGTGTTATTGACCTTGAAGATAATAGCCAGATAACCTATGCCATTCAGCATGACTTGATTGATTGGTAATAGCGATAAATCTGCTTTATTACCGCCATTATTCAACAACTCAAGCACCTTCTCACTACCACGCATTAACTGAAAGGCTTTGATTGGTTCGGGATCATTTGTATGACTCAACCAAAGTAGCGGAGTATTTAATGATCGCGTAAATAGCCTTGAGTAATAACGACTTGCGAGATTTAAAATCGAATCATCTAGATCAATATTGGCAGTATTCTCGTATTTTTGGCTCCATTCATCAAACCAGTTTGTTACCGCGGCATTATCATTTCGATTACGGACTAATATCGCATAAGTATATTTATTATCATGATCGATTTGAACGACTTTATAGGTGATGTTGCTCAGTAAATTCGTGACATTACCTTGCTCTAAGTTATTCAATCCTGAAAAAGTAACGCTGACCTGATCTCCCTGCTCAATGGTATGAGCTCGGCGGAGGGTTATTCTGATCGCGCTACTGGTAATGTCGATTGTAGAACCATGATAGAGCACATCTGCGATCATGATATCAAGCGGACTAGCGTAAACAATACGCTGCTCTTTACGCTGTAAGATTTGATCAAATGGAATGTATTGCGGTTGGACAGGATCTTGATGCAAAATGTCTTTATTAATGTCGAGAGTGCCATTTTTAGGTTGCTGATCAAGCATTTTTAATGCTTTGAGCAAGGATTCATAAACCCCAGTGGTGTAACGACCTTTAAAGCGATCTAATAATTGCTTTGCCAGTAAATAAGCCCTGTCATCTAGATAATGAATACGGCCACCGAATGTATAGGCCTGACACTCGCCCGCTACTTTGCCACGCAGATCTATAATACGATTACAGGGTTTATTTAACCTATGGATTTCTAGCTGTCGTAAAAATGCTTCATTTCTGACGGAAGTCTCATTGTCTTTAGCCATCAGACTGCTATGAATTTAGACCAAATTCAGCAGGCGTTTTAGCATGCATACTGAGCGCGTGAATGTCGTTGGTCATTAACTCCCCGACTGCTTCATAAACTAAGCGATGGCGTTTAATGAGAGATAAACCATTGAAAGCTTCACTTACGATGGTCACAGTGTAATGACTGCCACCTGTATTTCCCGCATGGCCAGCATGCAATGCACTATCGTCTTGCAGATCTAAATATGTTGGCTTGAGGCTACTAAGTGCCGATTTTACCTTGTTGGTGGTATCGGTCATGGTAATACTTTTTTGAAGGGTTTAACGGCAACTTTAGCGTATACACCCGCTTCAATATAAGGATCTGCATCAGCCCACGCTTGTGCTTGTAACAAATCGGTAAATTCCGCCACGATGAGACTGCCACTGAAGCCTGCTGGGCCAGGGTCTTCACTATCAATTGCAGGATGAGGGCCGGCTAATATCAAGCGGCCATGTTGTTGTAATTCGTTTAGTCGTTCAAGATGTGCGGGTCTAGCTGCTAGGCGTCGACTTAAACTGTCAGCAACATCTTCGCTAATAATTGCGTAAAGCATTATTTACTATCCTTTGATGATTTCGATTCTGGAGATTCAATCGCATGTTTAGCGAGATACACGGATTGGCCAATGATAAATAAGATCGTTAAACCTAATAAGCCAAATAGCTTGAAGTTGACCCAAGTTGCTTCATCAAAGTTAAAGGCAACGTAGAGATTAGCTAAACCGGAGCCGATAAAAAATAATACCCAAGCAACATTAAGTTTGAACCATATAACAGCTGGTAATTGAATATGTTCTGCCATCATGCGTTCAAGTAATGATTTATCGGTAAATACCTGTGAGCCGATGAATGCCAGTGCAAATAGCCAATTGACCGCAGTAGGTTTCCACTTGATGAAGTCAGGGTTTTGTAACCATAGCGTTGCGCCGCCCAAAACAAGCACCAGCACTAAAGTAATTAAATGTGATTTTTCGACTTTTCTAGTCAGCAACCAAGTGATAGTCACTTGCAATACTGAAGCAATAATCATCACTGCAGTTGCGACATAAATACCCTTGAGAACATATTCTTGTCCACCCCAATGATAGATACCGCCACCAAATTTATAGGCGATAAAAAATAGAGCTATCGGTAAGAAATCAAAAAATAGTTTCATCTGTAGTTTTGCTTAAATTAAAGTAACGATCAACATTTTAACGTAAAATGATCAGAATGACTTGTTATGACTTACATTCGCACTCAATTTCATCTGATGGCGCTTTATCACCGGAAGATCTTATTGCCCGTGCGATAGCACAAGGAGTTGATGTCTTGGCCTTAACCGATCACGATGGTACTGAAGGTATTGCTGCGGCACAGCAGGCGTCAAAAAATACTGATTTGACCCTGATTCCCGGAGTGGAAATCTCGGTAACGTGGGGCGGTGGTACCGTTCATATCATTGGTTTGAATGTGGATGCCAAGAATGCTACTTTGCAGCAAGGCTTGATGGAAATGCGCAGGTATCGTATTGACCGCGCTGCAAAAATGGCTGAAAGATTAGAAAAAGCGGGTATTCATGGTGCACTTGATGGTGCTCGTAAATATGCCTCGGATGTTATGTTGGGTCGACTACATTTCGCCCAATTTTTGGTCGAGCATGGGCATGCCAGAGACATTAGTGATGTTTTTAAACGTTTTTTAGTGAGAAACAAGCCTGGCTATGTGGCAGGTGAATGGGCTAGTTTGACTGATGCTGTGTCATGGATCACGGCTGCCGGTGGCCAAGCAGTTATTGCACATCCCGCACGTTATAAAATGACTGCGACTAAACTACGCCGACTAATCAGTGACTTTAAAGAAGCAGGAGGTGTTGGTTTTGAAGTTGTTTCAGGTCGGCAACATTCAGAAGAAGTTAAAAACTTGGCTCGATTAGCTGAACAGTTTGAATTATTGGCTTCTTGCGGTTCTGATTTTCATACGCCCGATAATGCGTGGGTAGAACTTGGCCATTTGGCCGAATTTCCTAAAAATTGTGTGCCTATTTGGTCTGTTTGGTAGTGCAATAGCTTATTAGTCATTAGTGTGAACGCGAGACCGTCAACCGTCACTAAGGCGTTTCCGTCGATTGGCATCAGAGTGATATTTCATGTGTACATGTTCTAACCACTCAATACATTTTTACTTAATAAGGAAGGTCGAACAATAAAAACTCAGCGTTAATGGCGTTATTAATAGTAAGTTCAGCTTCGTCTGTTATTTTTAAGGCATCCCCCGCATCAAGATGCTGATCATTTACCATTATGCTGCCATGTATCAGATGAAAATAAGCTGTTCTTTTGGGTGACATATGGTGCTGAATCAAATCATCACCATCCATTATTGATGCATAAATGCTGACATCTTGATGAACAAGCACTGAACCATCACGTTCATCAGAAGAAGCCACAAGACAAAGGCATCCTTTTTTAGTATCAGCATCGAAATGTTTTTCTTGATAGCTGGGTTCTATATTTTTTAGGTCAGGTTGTATCCAGATTTGGAGGAAATGGACAGGCTCATCTGATGAATGATTGAATTCACTGTGCCTAACTCCTGTTCCAGCACTCATTCTTTGAATATCACCGTAACGAATTACTGAACCATTACCCATATTATCTTTATGCTCAAGCTCGCCACTAATAACATAGCTGATGATTTCCATGTTGTTGTGACTATGCTCACTAAATCCCTCGTTGGGCTGGACACGATCTTCATTAATGACGCGAAGAGGACCAAAGCCTATAGCATTGACGTTGTAGTAAGTGCCAAAAGAGAATGAATGATTGGACTGTAGCCAACCATGATCAGCTGCGGCACGCTGACTATTGGCGTGAAGTGTTAACATTTTTTGCTCCTAAATTTTAAGAATATAAGTTTTCTCAGCCACTATTTGCTATGTTAAATAATCTCGATAAAAACGCATCGTCCTATCATCTAATTATTCATCATTGTTCACCATCTTCGATAAAAAAGTATATCCTTTTAGCTTAAAGAATATTTTTTCTATAAAATTACCCTTCCTCAGTATGTCGTTGACATCTTTTTAAAGGTTTTTCATGAGTCAGTTTTTTCATATACACCCTGATAACCCCCAAAAACGGTTAATTGTCCAAGCATGCGACATTATTCGTAAAGGTGGCTTAGTGGTCTATCCCACAGATTCCGGATATGCATTGGGTTGTCATATTGGTGACAAAGGGGCAATGGATAAAATCCGCCGAATTCGTCAGCTAGATGACGAGCATAATTTCACCTTGGTGTGCCGTGATTTGTCAGAGCTATCGACGTATGCCAAAGTGAATAACAGCGTATTCCGTGCAATTAAAGCAAATACGCCTGGCGCATATACCTTTGTTTTGCCAGCTACAAAAGAGGTACCACGACGTTTACAACACGCTAAACGTAAAACAATAGGTCTACGCATACCTAACAATATGATTGCCTTAGCGCTACTTGAGGAGCTAAATGAACCTTTAATGAGCTCAACCATGATTTTGCCGGGTGAAGAGTTGCCGATGACTGATCCAGAAGATATTATGGAACGCATTGGTAAGCAGGTCGATCTGATTATTGATGGTGGCGCTGGCGGTGCGGTTCCAACAACGGTGATTGAGTTTATCGATGATATGCCAGAAGTTGTGCGAGTTGGCTTGGGCGACCCATCGCCATTTGAAGTTTAGCAAACTAAAGTAAGGTGAAGGTGAATTAGGTAGGAATGACATACTTATGTTGAACTATCGCTATATTCAAATAGTAAAAAGAATAGTGCTGAGTTATTTTGCCTTATTCGTGGTAACTGCCTGTTCGACAGTGCCGACTAATCCTCCTGTTACTATGATTACTAGCCCACAAGTAAATAAGACTAGCGAGACATTAGGTGAGTTTATTGTGAAATCGGCCAAATTGCAGATGGGTGCTCCTTATAAATTTGGCGGTAATTCACCTGGTGAAGGCTTTGATTGTTCAGGATTAGCCTTGTATAGCCATCGCATCAATGGCATTTCTATTCCTAGAAGAACGGCAGAACAATTCGAACAAGGCAAGCATATCAATAGAACCGAGTTGAATAGTGGTGATTTACTTTTTTTTAGAACAATGGGACCGAGCGTTTCCCATGTTGGCATCTATATAGGAAATGATATATTTATCCACGCCCCCAATAGTCGCAAAAATGTACAAATAGAAACCTTAGATAATCCATATTATAAAAAACGGTATCTGGGTGCTCGTCGCTACTGGTAGAACTATTTTCACTGGTCTAAATTCATAGCAATTAAGACGTGATCTGGCTGTTTCGAAAATCTGGGTTAGATGTGCTCTGATAGCTATTCGGCCTAAGGTGAAAAAAGACTTTTACCTCTCAATTTTAAAAGTTCCTATATTTATTGTTTAGCGTTAAGCCATTAAAGCTTTGATATGGGCCATAACGGCGCGAGCGTTACCCTCAATGTTGTATCCTCCTTCTAAAATAGACACGATTTTGCCATTACAATGACGTTCTGCAAGAGATTTGACCATTTCTGTTAATTGTTCGAAACCTTGGTCTGTAATATGATGGCAACCTAATAAATCATCTTGTCGACTATCGAAACCAGCGGAGATTAAAATTAGATCGGGTGAGAAATCATCGGCTGCTGGTAACAACTGATCGCTAAAAGCAGTGATAATATCGTTATCTGAAGCGCCACAAGCTAGGTGGACATTGATATTAAATCCCTTGCCGTCACCTTGACCTACTCTTTCGGGGTTTCCAGTGCTTGGATAGGCAAACATATCATGCGTAGAAAAAAATAAAACGGAGGGATCTGAATAAAAGGCCCATTCCGTTCCATTGCCATGGTGATAGTCCCAATCAATGATGAGTATGTTTTTGAGGTGATATTGCTGCTGAGCATATCGAGCGCCAATTGCAATATGATTGTAGTAACAAAAGCCTTCTTCTTGCCCAGTATTTTTTGCATGGTGGCCAGGAGGTCTTGATGCACAAAATGCATTTTCAATGTTACCTGTGCAAACAGCATCTATGGCAGCAAGTACACCCCCTGTAGCAATAACTGCATGTTTATGTGTATCGGGCTGATTAGATTTAATTGAATTAATATGCTCAATTGAATGTACCTTTGTTAGCCAGTGTTCAATATCAACTTTTGGTTTAATTAACGTAACACGCTGATGAAGGTTGTCAGCTAACAGATGCTGTGTGATGGCATGATAACGGGCTGGAGATTCTGGATGCGATTTAGATATTATATGTTCGGAAAAACGCTCATCTATGACAAGACCAGTCTTATTTATTTTGCCAGCAGCGAGTAGATTGCTCGAGAGAGCAGTTGTAACTGATAATGTAAGAAATTGTCTTCTACTAAAACTAGTCATAAAAGTACCTTTGAATAATTAATATAGTATTGGTAGATAAACGTTTTAAAATAACTGATTAGTTCAATATTGCTTTTAGTCCGTGAGGTACGATCAAGCCTAGTTGGTTGTGAACAAAGGACGGTATTCGTCCCAAAGCCTACGTTTAACTCCTTTAACATCAGGAAACGGGTAAGTGTAGTGTTTGGATTACGATAATAAGTTTTAGTGTAGAGCATAAATTATCCTTATTATTTAGATATCATCAATGCACTGGTTTTGAGTAACTAAGAGCCTTATTTCTACCTGTAGCTTTTGCGTTATATAAGGCTTCATCGGCTTTTTTAATTGCATCTAAAGGGGCTTTTTCTGCTTCAGGCCAACAAGAGTTCATTCCTAAACTAATTGTAAGAACCTGTGCATCTGAACCACTATGTAGAATATTGAGGTCTGATATTTTTTTAACGATTGAGTCTGCGAAATCTGCAATATAATTTCGATCTCCACCCATCGTTAATATAATAAATTCCTCACCACCGTATCTAGCTACAAAATCTGTTGATTTCAAAAAAGAGCCACTTAAAACTTTAGCAACTTGTTTTAGTGCTTCATCACCAGCAGGATGCCCATAGGTGTCATTATATTTTTTAAAATGGTCTATATCGATCATAAAAATGGTCAGGAGTGCTTTTTGCCGTATCGCGATTTTCCACTGTATTCTTAACTGTTGTTCAAGGTATCTTCTGTTGTAAATACCCGTTAATGGATCGACATTTATTAAGTACTCGAGCATAGTGTTACTTTGCTTGAGCTCGCTATATTCGCCACTTATTTTTTCTTCAGTGAGAACCTTGTTGGTAACATCTTTCTGAATACCTAAGTAGTGACTTACCTTGCCTTCAAAATTGAAAATTGGAGACATACTGAGTTCATTCCAAAACATTGAACCATCTTTGCGATAATTTCTTAAAGTAACAAGGCAGGGTTGTCTATTTTTGATCGCTTCGCGAATTATATTGAGCTGAGCTTCTTGATCTTTATCTGGACCCTGTAAATACCTACAGTTTTTCCCTTGTGTTTCTTCAAGTGAGTAGCCTGTCATTATTTCGAAAGCTGGATTGACAAAAATCAACGGATTATCTGGAAGAGAAAAATCCGAAATAGTAATGCCATCTCGTGAATCCATAACTGCAGCTTGAAGAATATTTATGTCTATCATCGTCATACGGTTCCTGAATTTATCCGCGTAAAATTATAGGCATTTATATTAAATGCAGATAGATAACTGGAATAAAAAATATCTTAATCGACCAAGTCCACCGTTATTAAAGAAGGGCGTATCATCGCTTACTTCCTCGTGGCGACGGAAACACCTTAGTTCAACGACAGATATAAATTTTTTAGGTGCTAAATTTAGAGTTGTGTAATTATTGTGTAATTAACTTAGTTTTTGTACGACTACTTGTATTTACTCTGGTCTTACCCCATCTAGTTAGCAACAAAATACCAACATAGGATGGCATTATGCAAATTGATAAATTAACCAGTAAGTTCCAAGAAGCGTTAGCAGCCGCACAGAGCACGGCAGTGGGCAAAGATCATCAATTTATTGAGCCTGTCCACTTGATGCTAGCCTTATTACAGCAACAAGCGGGAACGGTAAAACCATTATTGGCACAAAGTGGTGTCAATATCACCGCCTACCAAGCGGATTTGGAAAACCAATTGAATCGCCTCGCACACGTAGAGGGTGGTAGCGGTGACATTCATATTTCACAAGACTTAAATCGTCTTTTAAATCAAACAGATAAATTAGCACAAAAACGTCAAGATCAGTATGTGTCGAGCGAATTATTTGTTTTGGCAATGGTGGAAGATAAAAATAAAGCGGGTGATTTATTACGGCAACATGGCGGTAACAAATCATCATTAGAAGCGGCGATAGAAAAAATACGTGGCGGTGAAAAAGTGACCGATCAAAATGCCGAACAACAACGTCAAGCATTAGAAAAATATACCATCGATCTGACTGAACTAGCTGAAAACGGGAAGCTTGATCCGGTCATTGGTAGAGATGACGAAATCCGCCGGACGATTCAAGTATTGCAACGCCGTACCAAAAATAATCCTGTGTTAATCGGTGAGCCAGGGGTTGGCAAAACAGCTATTGTCGAAGGTTTAGCACAACGTATCATCAACGGTGAAGTGCCAGAAGGTATGCGACATAAACGTGTATTGTCCCTAGATATGGGGGCGTTAATTGCCGGCGCTAAATTTAGAGGTGAATTTGAGGAGCGTCTTAAAGCTGTTTTAAAAGACCTATCGAAACAAGAAGGTCAGGTTATTCTTTTTATCGATGAGATTCACACCATGGTAGGTGCAGGAAAAGCCGAAGGCGCTATGGATGCGGGTAATATGCTGAAACCAGCTCTAGCACGAGGTGAGTTACATTGTATTGGTGCTACTACCTTAGATGAATATCGTAAATATGTAGAAAAAGATGCGGCATTAGAGCGTCGATTCCAAAAAGTTCAAGTCGGTGAGCCTTCGGTTGAAGATACCATTGCTATTTTACGTGGTTTAAGTGAGCGTTATGAAGTGCATCATGGGGTTAATATTACCGACCCTGCCATTGTGGCGGCTGCTACCTTATCGTATCGCTACATTACCGACCGTATGTTACCCGATAAAGCGATTGATTTGATTGATGAGGCTGCTAGTCGAATTCGGATGGAAATCGATTCTAAACCTGAATCATTGGATCGTATGGAGCGTCGTTTAATTCAATTGAAAATTGAACGTGTTGCCCTTAAAAAAGAATCGGATGATGCATCCAAAAAACGTTTAGAAACACTTGAATCTGAAATGGACAAACTTTCACGCGAATACGCTGATTTGGAAGAAATATGGAAATCAGAAAAAGCTTCATTGCATGGTAGTCAACATATCAAAGAAGGACTTGAAAAAGCACGAATGGAACTTGAAATGGCTACAAGGAGTAGTGATTATGCCAAAATGTCTGAACTTCAATATGGCAGAATTCCCGAGTTAGAAAAGCAACTGACGATGGCTGCACAAGCAGAAACTAAAGATTTTCAATTATTACGCAATGAAGTCGGCGAAGAGGAAATTGCCGAAGTGGTCTCTAAATGGACGGGTATTCCAGTGTCCAAAATGTTGGAAGGAGAGCGCGATAAGCTCTTGAAAATGGATGATGCCTTGCATGAACGAGTTATTGGCCAAGATGAAGCGGTGACAGCGGTTGCTAATGCTATTCGACGTAGCCGTGCTGGTTTATCTGATCCTAACCGCCCTAATGGTTCATTCCTCTTCTTAGGTCCAACAGGTGTTGGTAAAACTGAGTTATGTAAGTCATTAGCGACATTCTTATTTGATACTGAAGATGCCATGGTACGGATCGATATGTCCGAGTTTATGGAAAAACATTCAGTGGCGCGATTAGTGGGTGCTCCGCCGGGTTATGTGGGTTATGAAGAAGGGGGGTATCTGACAGAGGCGGTGCGCCGTAAACCTTATTCAGTCATTTTGCTGGATGAAGTAGAAAAAGCGCATCCGGATGTGTTTAATATCTTGTTGCAAGTCTTAGATGATGGCCGTTTGACTGATGGTCAGGGTCGTACCGTTGATTTCCGCAATACGGTTATCGTGATGACATCTAACTTGGGTTCACATGTGATTCAAGAAATGGCGAGTGAAGACAACTATGAGAAGATGAAATCCGCAGTGATGGATATTGTGGGTCAACACTTTCGTCCTGAGTTTATAAATCGTGTTGATGACGTAGTGGTCTTTCATCCATTACAGCGCGAGCAAATTCATGCTATTGCCGATATTCAATTAGGGCATTTGCGTCAGCGTTTAGCTGATCGAGATATGGCATTACAGATCAGTGACGCAGCCTTAGATTTGATTGCCGAAGCTGGTTTTGACCCCGTTTATGGTGCGCGACCACTCAAGCGAGTGATACAACAACAACTGGAAAATCACTTGGCGCATGACTTGTTATCAGGGCGATTTAAAGGTGGGGATACCATCAAAGTTGATGTGTCTGAAGGTGTATTATCTTTTAGTAACTGAGTTGTTTGTTCGATAATTAAAAGCCCTGCTCAATGAGTGGGGCTTTTTTTTGCGATGATGTGGCATTATTACCATTTAAATGTGGCAAATACCACTTGGGCTTTAGATTTTAGCTATAACACTCAGCAGTAAGTAACAAACACCTTTGGGGATAGGATTTAATCATGACAATTACTGACGAGAAAAACACTGAAGAGTTAACAGAACAGCTATTGCAACAACTCCTTGCTGATGATAATGCTGAAGGCTTTATCGCTATCGTTGAACAAACTGCTCCGCAGGATGTTTTGCGGCTTGTCATTCGTTTAGATGCTACATCGCGGCATCAATTAATTGCTATGTTGACCCCCGAGTTGGCAGCGCTACTGATTGAGGAGGCGCCTGCGGATCTAGCTGCTAGCCTACTGGAAGGTGTTGAAATACCTGTCGCAGCTAAGATCATGGAAGAACTGCAGAGTGACATGCAGGCCGACATCGTTCATGAGTTAGATAGCGAAGGTGCTAAAGCTATTTTAGCTGAAATGGACGAACAAGAAGCCGAAGGTGTTCGTAAATTAGTTCAATATGAGCATGATACTGCTGGTGGTCTGATGGAATGGGAAGTGTTCTCATTTAAAATGACTGAAAAAGTAGGTGCAGTGCTAAAACGTATCGCTACGGGCGATGAGGATTTTGAGCGTTATCGTGGTCAACATCCTTATATTGTCGATGAACAAGGCACGCTGGTTGGCGTAGTATCTCTCAGGGGGTTGTTGACTAGTAAACGAACTGCCGCATTATCAGACATTATGATAAAGCCGTTGGCGGTAAAGCCTTATCAAACTTTAGAAGAGTTAGAGGATATATTTGAAGAGCATCCTTTCTTAGGTCTACCTGTCGTGAATAAAGATGGCATACCATTAGGTGTGTTATCACGACAAGCCGTTGCAGATGCTTTGCGTGATCAACAAGAACACCGAAGTTTGGCGCGTCAACAGGTGAGTGATGAGTTGCGTTCTATGCCAACATGGTACCGCTCTCGCCGACGTTTGGCGTGGTTAAGTTCAAATATTGTGCTTAACATTATTGCTGCCAGTGTCATTTCGGCCTATGAAGAAACATTAATGGCCGTTATTGCCATCGCCGTATTTTTGCCCATGGTATCTGATATGAGTGGCTGTTCCGGTAATCAAGCTGTGGGCGTTAGCATGCGGGAGTTAGCCCTGGGTTTGACCAAACCAACGGATCTATTTCACGTGCTTAAAAAGGAATTTAGTGTCGGTATTATCAATGGGATTATTCTTGGAATTATGATTGGCATTGTGGCTTGGCTATGGAAGGATAATGCGGTGCTTGGATTAGTCATTGGATTAGCATTGTCGGTTAATACCGTATTAGCGGTTGCTATAGGCGGTACGGTGCCATTAATACTGAAAGGTTTTGGTATTGATCCGGCTGTAGCTTCAGGGCCCTTGTTGACGACCATTACTGATATGGCTGGGTTCTTTCTGGTACTGAGTTTAGCTACATTGTTTATGCCTTTATTAATCTAATAAACTTAATTTACTGATACAAGTAAATATACTTAGTATAATCAGCCAATTTTATTCTGAGAATAATTCAAAATGTCTGAATTTGCTAAATTTGTCGATGCCTTTACTCCTGCCGAGGTGGCTAATAAGGTTAAAACATTAGGCGTTAGTAAAGCTAATATGGCGTTTTTGCCATTACTCGTTTTATCGATGATGGCTGGTGCATTTATTTCCTTTGGTGCAATGTATTACACCGTGGCAATGACGCACCCAACAGAGGCCTATGGTGCAGCTAAGCTTTTAGGTGGACTCGCATTTTCATTAGGTTTTATCCTAGTTGCGATCGCTGGCGGCGAACTCTTTACCGGTAATAATTTAATCGTCATGGCGTGGGCAAAAAAACGTATTACCTTAGCGCGATTATTGAAAAACTGGAGTTTGGTTTACTTTGGCAATGCGCTGGGTGCTTTTATAACCGTATATTTGGTCTTTGCATCTGGTTTCCTTGATGGTGGACATCATGCCGTAGGTGCTGCAGCCCTTAAAGCTGGTTTGGCCAAAGTAGACTTAACTACGACAGAAGCCTTTGTCCGCGGCATATTCTGTAATGCTTTGGTATGTCTCGCGAGCTGGATGGTCTATGCCTCACGTACTGTCGTAGATAAAGTATTTGCCGTTATCTTCCCCATTTCGGCCTTCGTAGCAATGGGATTTGAACACTGCATTGCCAACATGTTTATGATCCCTGCGGCAATGGTAGCTTCGCTTAATCCTGAAATTGTCGCTGTAAGTGGCATTAGTGCTGAGGCTCTGCATAATCTCACTATATCAGGATTTATTGCCAATCTTATTCCGGTGACCTTGGGCAATATTTTTGGTGGTAGTGTGATGGTAGGTATGTCTCTTTACATGGTCTACCTTTATGGCCGTGAAGACAAAGATGATTAAGGCTTTAATATTTCTAGTTATTTTCTGCTGCTGATATTTTAATAAGCACCCAGTCTAAGCAGCGGTGTGGTAGCAGTCGTTTCAGCGTGGCAAAAAGATAGGTTGGAAAGGTCACGTAATATCGGATCTTTGGTCGTTTACTCTCAATGGCATGAATGAGCTTAGTCACTACCGCTTCAGGTGGAAGAGTGAATGGCGCTGCAGGGCCTTGTTTGGTTAAACGTTGCTCCATCGCAGCATATGTTTCGTAGTGAGCACTTTTTTCTTTATCAATATTTTGTTGATATTTGATAAAGGCATTGGCTCTGAACTGGCTGATAATCGGACCCGGTTCAATTAAGCTAATATGAATATCGGTATCATAAAGTTCTAATCGTAAGGTATCAGCCAAGCCCTCAATGGCATATTTACTGGCATTATAAGCGCCACGATAGGCCATAGAAACGAGGCCAAGAACAGAGCTATTGTAAATAATCCGCCCGTGCCCCTGCTTTCTCATTTGAGCGATCACTAAGTTGGTGAGTTCTTGAGTACCAAATACATTGGTTTCAAATTGCTGCTGTAAAACATCACGACTTAAGTCTTCAACTGCGCCGGGTTGTCCATACGAGGCATTATTAAATAAGGCATCAAGTTGACCGTTAAAATGTTCAAGCGTAAATGTCAACGCGTCTTTGATGGATTTGCTCTGTGTAAGATCAAGTTTTGTAGTGCTGATGCCGAGCTGTTGTAAGGGGAGTGCATCGTCCGCTTTTCTTACTGTAGCAACAACGTTATAACCTAGCTGATGTAACAGTGTGGCGGCACAAAAACCAATCCCACTAGAGCAACCGGTAATTAGTATATTTAGGCGATTGCCACTAGTTAGTGTTGATTTTGACATTAAATTCAATATGCTCTTTTTCTTGTTGAGTTTGGTTAATTATTGATAGATTTCATTATTGAAGCAAGTGCACGGTCCATTAACGGTTGAGACGGGTCAATAAGCTTTGCTTGTCCTTTTTGAAATAAATTAGCTAGCTCCACAAGAGAAAGATCGGCTGCTTTTAGACCGTTATAGCATACAAATAAGCACCGATCCGTTAAATGACTACGCCATGAAAATTTCATTTGATGGGAAGAATCTTTTTCAGATACCTCTATCCATGTGCCTATCTTTAGTGCGGATACCTTTTCGAACGCTAGTTCATCGGGGGTTATATTTTTGTCGGTAGCGATCGGGCTCCATTCGCTTTGTTCAATAATCTTTCTCACATTTGGTTGGTTATCGATCGCTTGTAAAACCTCTTGCTGGAGAAGGTCACCATTAACGCATTGAGCATGACAAGTTTGCAGTTGTTGGAAAAACGACCTAATTTTAGTTTGATTAAATGATGCGCCACTCAACGTTGATTCTAGTGTTTTCACTAAGTGGGGAATTGTTTGTAATAATTTTTCGCGGTCATTAGGATCTGGTTTTGGCGTGACACTCCAAATCAACTGTTCTAATACTTGGACAGCATCTGTCCATTCCGGACTATCTAAGCCTTTTTGAAGTAATCGCAGTTTAAGTATATGTTTCAACCCTTCATTAATCAGCGAAATAACTACTTTTGGCAAATGTGAATGCTCTGAGAGTCGATCATTAATCACGCTATCGACCTCATGTTGGGCAGCAAGAAGTTTTTCTTGACCCTCATTTTCTTTCACAATTCGTTGTTCGGCGAAAGCACTGTTTTGAGCTTGCTGTTCAATAAACTGCTTGAGTTGAATATTTAACTTTTTGAAAATACTAATGTCATTATCGAATTCAGTCAAAATCGTAGTGACGACAGTTTGTATTTTGCCTTGTATTAGAGCTTGTTGACTACTTCTTTTTTGATCCCAACATGTTGATATTATAGCTAAATTATTTAATAAGCGTCTTGCTGGATGATTTTTTGTACAATAAAATTTATTGTCGCTGATCGCAACTTTTAGCATAGGAGTTCTGAGTCGAGCTATCATCGCACGAATGGGTGCGGGGATTATCTTATCTCCTAAAATAAATTCAAATAATAAATCAATGATTTTTATAGTATCTTCATCGACGTGGCTGTCGGATTGAACATCAGTTTGTAAATCCTCTACTAATAATTGATTTAACTCAGGGAGTTGATAGCTGCCATTTTGAGTTATAGGTAGTTGTTCAAAGGGAATTTGCTGTAGTTCTGCAAGCGTTGGTAATATGTATTGTTGATTAGCTATATTTACACTATCTAGAATTTGCGATGCCCCCTCTTTATTCAGGATTTGACGTTGCAGCTCAAATCTTGTTGACGCAGCCTGTTCACTTTCGTTACTCATGATATTTGATGAGTTAGGTGATGAATCTGCTGAAGATGTTGTCGACGGCGTAGATAAATTTTGTTGTGATTGTTTACGCTGAGCTAAATTAGGCAGTATTTCGTTTTTAATTAACTCTTCATTAAGTGCTTGGTATAAATTTTTTAGCTCACCGAGTGTGTGTTGTTCGAATAGCTTATAAACCTGTAGTTTTACGCTATTATTTGACGTTATTGGCGAGATTACATCTTTAACGCGGGCGGCAATATTATTTGCGGCTAAAGGGTTTTTAGTTAGTATTTTGGTATCAATTAAGTGTCCAAAACGACGAGAGAGGAGAGTGAATTCATTACCAAAAATATCGTTACTTTTTGTGTTTATCCTAGTGATTGCGATTTCTTCTTCAAGGTCATCATTATGCAAAATGGCTAGCTTAAACCCTCGCTTTGATAAGTCGCCACGTATTAATGTTGAAAAAAAATCATCGAAATCATTAAGTACGAGCCGTATAAACTCATCTTTTAGATCACTTTGTTGAATGCGAAATATAAACATGGCAGCAAAGAACTCTGACTGCGCTATATTATTTTTGGCTTGATCTGCCAACTTGAACAGGGTGTCGTCTAAATTGCCTAAAAAGATAAAACATTTTGGCAGTGAATCAGCCAAAATAGCTCGACATGAAGCGATGATTTTTTTGTTTGGAGACGATAGTTCGCTCAAAGCTTTGGCGTGATGTGCATCGAATGAAACAATGTTATTATTTGCCAACATAGTTATTCTCTCTTAAATGAATAATAAGTTGATTTATTTCCCCAACCACACAAATTGCGGCTAGTAACTAACACAGGCTTTGTTAGATTAGTTTCGTTAATTTTCATACCTAATATTGTATCTACCAAGTTGATGCATTAGTGTGACCAAGTTTGCAAATAGGAACTACGAATAAGAAGACATGGATATAGTAGGCAATATTTCTCCGCAAGATTATGATCGGTTTAAACTGTTCCTTGAGCAGGCCTGTGGCATCTTATTGGGTGAAGGAAAGCAATATTTAATAACCAGTCGGCTGACAAAACTATTAAGAGATGAAAAAATTCCATCGGTGTCGGCGCTATTGCAAGCAATTGAATTGAGACAGCCGCGACATCTGCGGGATGCGGTTATTGACGCGATGACAACTAATGAGACATCGTGGTTTCGTGATCAAAGTCCATTTGAAATACTGGCTCAAGAAGTCTTTCCTGAGATGGATGGCTCGGGTAAACGACAATGCCGTATTTGGTCTTCAGCCTGCTCCTCGGGACAGGAGCCTTATACGATTAGCATCGCACTCAGCGAATATATGGCAAAAGTAGCAGCTAGTGGTCTAGTCAATACTCAGATTGTGGCAACGGATATTTCAATGAGCATGTTAGCTAAGGCTAAACAAGCAGAATACGATGAAGGGGTTTTGGGGCGAGGTTTAACTGTCGAACGAAAACAGCAATTTTTCACACCTATCGGTGAGCGCTGGCGGGTGGCTGATCAAATTATTCGTCGTGTAAGTTTTAATGAACAGAATTTATTATCAACCTATGGTGCATTAGGCAAGTTCGATATTATTTTCTGTCGTAATGTATTGATTTATTTTTCAGCAGAACGTAAAACAGATATTTTAAACCGTATGGCTTTGGCGCTAAATCCAGGCGGATACTTATTCCTTGGTGCATCGGAAACCATTAGCGGTTATACCGATGCCTTCGAAATGATTCGCAGCGCTCATGGCGTATTTTACCGTTTAAAAACTAAACCTTAGATTTATTCGATGGCTCGATCGTTTTCTCCATATTCAGTGGGGATGGTGACACTGCTGGTGGCTCACATAAACCAAGCCAGCCGCCAATGCGCCGAAAGACTTGTTTAATTAATCGCCATAAGCGTGGTAATAGCCAAATCATCAGCATAATAAAGATGATTAAGCCGATAATGAATAATGCAGGATGGTTGAGCGCTGCCCATAAGCCACCAATAACTAATAAATCCTCACTTATTGATGCAGTCCAATTGCTGAAGGGTTCTGGTGAGGTGTTTATTAACAAGCGCGTTCCTGCTTTAGTGGCATGGCTACCTGCTGCTAAAGTGCCGCCTAACAGTGCCGTTGTAAGCGCTATAGCGGGTGTGACGTCACCTATCGCACCTGCGGCTAACATCGCGCCAGCAGGAATACGAATGAACGTATGGATTGTGTCCCAGCCAGAATCTACACCTGGAATTTTGTCAGCAAAAAACTCCACACAGTACATGAGGCCTGCTGCCCCCATCACCATTGGGTCAGAAAGAAGCTCTAGACCAGGCGGAAGGTCGATATTACCAGTCATTCCCATGTAGCCGAGCATAACGATAGTGGCATAAAGATTTATGCCACTAGCCCATGCTGCACCCATGCTGAGTGCGATGATATTCACTGCATCCATATTATTTGGTCTCCAGTTTGCTATAGTGACAAATTTATTGTTGTCGGAATCTAGTGAGATGATAACCCGAACTGAATTTCTATCCTACCTTGAGACTTTATTAGAGCCAAATAGGTTTCAAGATTATTGCCCTAATGGTTTGCAAGTTGAAGGTAATGAGTACATTAATAATGTGGTCACTGGTGTAACGGCAAGTCAAGACTTGCTTGATGCTGCGTTGGATTTAGATGCAGATACTATTTTGGTTCATCACGGTTATTTCTGGCGAGGTGAAGACCCGCGGGTCATAGGTATTAAGCAGCGACGACTGAAACAATTATTAGTCAATAACGTAAACTTAATTGCCTACCATCTGCCGCTCGATGCTCACCCAAGCTTGGGTAATAATGCGCAATTAGCTCAATTACTGGATTTAGAAACTGACGGGCGCATTTCAGGGACGGGCGATCCTGCCATCGCCTTGTGTGGTTGTTTGGCTGAACCAAAATCAGTGGCTGAGTTTACCGCTCAAATACGCCGAGCCTTAGGACGGGAACCTATGGTTATACAGGGCCATGATCGGCCAATAACTACTGTTGGTTGGTGTACGGGAGCTGCGCAAGGCTACCTTGAGCAGGCGGCAGTGCTGGGCTTAGATGCCTTTATAAGCGGTGAGATTTCTGAGCCGACGGTCCATTTGGCTCGTGAATTAGGCATAAATTATTTTGCGGCAGGGCATCATGCTACCGAGCGTTATGGTGTGATGGCATTGGGCGAGCATCTTGCTCAGCACTTTGATATTCGACATCAATTTATTGATATTGATAATCCAGTATAGAATCATGGTTATTTATCGACTATTTCCAATGTTGTGAGCATTCAATGACCCAATTAATATCGCAATTAAAGACGTTTTTTCAGGTGAGCTTATGGCAAGAGTTACCTGAAAAGTCCAATTTGCTCATACGTTGGCTGATTAACACGCTACGAGTGAGTTACATTATGGTTCGTGAATTGGCTACAGGAGAGTTAAACCTACGTGCTATGAGCCTAGTGTTCACTTCATTATTGTCGTTGGTACCGCTCATTGCCGTTGCATTTTCAGTATTAAAAGCCTTTGGAATACATAACCAGATTGAGCCTGCTTTATTGAGTATTCTTGAACCTCTAGGCTCACGCGGCGAAGAAATAACGGCTAATATCATCGGCTTTGTTGATAACGTTAAAGTTGGACTATTAGGATCGCTAGGCGTGGCTATGTTGTTTTATACCATCATCGCCTTAGTGCAGAAAATTGAAAATGCGTTCAATTTTGTTTGGCGTGTGAAACAAGCAAGAACATTGGCTCGCAGATTTACGGATTATCTCAGTGTGGTGATGATTGGCCCACTATTGATATTTACAGGGCTTGGTATTGCCGCTACTGTGTTGAACCATGATGTAATACAGCAAATGGAGGCTATAGAGCCCTTTGGCACGCTGTTAGTATTTGTGAGTAGGTTGTTACCATACTTTATGATAATACTGGCTTTTACTTTCTTATATAAATTCATCCCCAATACAACGGTGAAATTGGGCCCAGCACTGATCGGCGCAACTGTAGCGGGTATTATGTGGGTAACCCTAGGAACACTGTTTGCTAGTTTTGTTGCTTCATCATCAAGCTACACAGCTATTTACTCCAGTTTTGCGATTTTATTTTTCTTCATGCTTTGGTTATATTTAGCATGGTTTATTTTATTAACAGGTTCGCAAGTCGCTTTTTATTTACAACATCCAAAATTGGTTCAACTAGGTGATAAGCCCTATGAACTAAGTCCACGCCTAAGAGAAAAGGAAGGTTTGTGGGTGATGACCGTTATTGCCAGACGATTTTGTCGGCAGCAGCCGGCATTTACTCTGCAAGATTTAGAAGAACAAACAGCATTAATTCCCTCGATACTTCAGGAGCTATTAATGACACTGGTGCAAGGCGGCTTATTGGTCGAGCTTGCTGGAGAACCCCCGAGTTATGTGCCTGGACAGGATATTTCATCTATTAAAGTGAGCGTGATTTTACATTGTTTACGCACTGCGGAGGAGTCTGAGTTGTTGAAAATAAAAAGCCTTGTTGAACCCGCTGTAGATCAGCTTTTGCAGCAATTAGCGATTGCTCAAAATGGTGTGTTATCAGAATTAACCTTACATGATTTAGCAATGGGAAAAGTATGATTAAGAACGGTACACTTGTCGGTAAAAAGATTGTTTTAGGTGTTACCGGTAGTATTGCTGCCTATAAATCAGCAGATTTAGTGCGTCGTTTGGGCGATGCTGGCGCTGAATTACGGGTAGTGATGACTAAGGGGGCCTGTGAGTTTATTACACCACTAACGCTGCAAACGTTGAGCGGTCATCCTGTTGCTATTGAATTATTAGATGCTGATCAGGAATCAGCCATGGGCCACATTAAACTAGCACGTTGGGCTGATTGGATTTTGATCGCACCAGCGAGTGCCGATACTATTGCCCGCTTAGCACAAGGACGATCGGATGATTTATTGACAGCTTTATGTCTGGCCAGTGAGTCTCCGCTGGTTATTGCCCCAGCGATGAATAACAAAATGTGGGAAAATCAAGCCACACAAGAAAATTTAGCACAATTACAAACAAGAGGTACTCAACTTTTAGGACCAGCAAGCGGGGATCAGGCTTGTGGAGAACAGGGTGCTGGTCGCTTGCTGGAACCCAAAGATATTGTGGCTGGCTTGTCCAAGTTGGTAGTGCCTGCTAGATTACGCGGTAAACGAGTGATGATAACGGCGGGGCCGACTTATGAACCAATCGACCCAGTACGCTTTATTGGCAATAGAAGTTCTGGCAAGATGGGGTTTGCAATGGCCACAGCTGCGATTGAGGCGGGTGCGGATGTTGTTTTAGTGGCTGGACCAGTTCATTTAATAACACCAGGCGGAGTTACACGAATTAATGTTGAAACCGCGCAACAAATGTATGATGCCGTCATTGATGGCATCCATGCATGTGACATATTTGTTGCCTGTGCTGCAGTGGCAGATTACCAGCTTGAAACCGTGGCTAGTAATAAAATAAAAAAAATGAAAAATGAAAAGCTACAATTAGATCTAATACCGACGCTGGACATCGTATCAGCAGTAGCCAAATTGTCTGATAAGCCCTTTGTGGTTGGCTTTTCAGCAGAAACTGAACACGTGGCTGATTATGCACAAAATAAATTGAAGACCAAAGGTTTAGATATGATTGCTGCTAATCAAGTCGGTGAAAATATGGGGTTTGCAGTAGACGATAATGCCTTGCAGGTATTTTGGTCAAAAGGTTCACATGAGTTGCCTTTGACAGCTAAAACCCAATTAGCACGAGATTTAATGACACTTATTATTGAGAGATATGATGCAAAAGATTCAACTTAAAGTACTGGATGCACGATTAGGTGACAGCATCGAACTACCCGATTACGCCACATCGGGTTCAGCAGGATTGGATTTACGAGCCTGTGTTGATGATGACCTTATTTTAGAGCCCGGTGCCACTATTTTGATTCCAACAGGATTGGCCATTCATATTGATGATCCTACGTTAGCGGCCGTCATATTGCCCCGCTCAGGTTTGGGCCACAAACATGGCATCGTATTAGGTAATTTGGTGGGTTTAATCGACAGTGATTATCAAGGACAGTTATTTGTTTCTTGTTGGAATCGCAGTCAAACTGCCTTCACCATTACTGTCGGAGAGCGTATCGCTCAAATGGTATTTGTACCTGTTATACAAGTGGCATTTGAACAGGTAGAAGAGTTTACCAGTTCAGAACGTGGTACCGGTGGTTTCGGCCACACTGGTCGGCACTAATTAAAATGGTTAATTTTTAAGAAGACCTTATGAAAGAGACAACTAAGCGTGCATTGCTGTTGAGTAGTAAGTTATTTGCTTTTATGACTTTTGTTGTGAGTTGTCTTATTGTTACCGCTGCCTTTTTTTGGCAGTATCAGATAAGTACATCCCAGCTACAACAACAGCAACAACAGCAATATAAGCAGCACCAGCAAACCATTAATATGCTGAATAAAGTTACAACCGCACAGATTTCGCTATTGCAAAAGCAACTGGTTTTAGTTGCTAAAAGAGCTGAGTTTTCAGCAGTATTAGCAAGTGGAGAGCCTAGGCAAATAGTAGAACAACAGAAGGTATTAGCTGGCGCGTTTCCAAATGCAACAAGTATCTGCCTTATTAGTGCTGACGTTGATGATATCGATAAAAGTGGCTGCATACCGATCACTTACGCAGCGTTAGATAGTCTAAGACAAGCAAAAAAAGAAGGCAGTTCATCGATTGCCGTGCTCCAAGCAGGCACTGATGCTGCGCAATTGTTGTTAGCGCAGCGGGTCACCGATCAAAACAATAATATTGTAGGTGTATTGACGGTCACTTTTACGCCTGAAATTATAACCAATTTGCTATTTACGGATGAAAAAGTGGATGGCTATGCTGAGTTGTTGCAAGGTGAAAAAAATGCAGTAGTGTTAGCATCGCAAGGAAATGTGAAATCAAAACAAGGGGCAACAACGTTTCAGGTTGATATAGTAGGTACTCATTGGCATATCGCTTATTGGCCGGAAAATGTGTCTACCATCACGCAGTCATTTACTCTAATAATGGTAATTTTTGTTGTAATAATTTTAATGTGGCTATTGCTAGCTGCTATTCGTAGTTATTTGCATAATGCTGATACCGCAACATTAAAACAGCAATTACTTGATCTTAATAACGGAACAATGAAAACAAAATATACGATAATTGATCCTGCCCTGCGAGAAGTTTCAGGTAATATTCAAGCATTAGCAAGAACCAAGTCGGTAGCGCCATCTACGAAAAGTGCGCCATCCAATTCCAAAACAACATCCGAAATAATTCGTAAAAAAATAGAAGAAAATACGTTTGAGGATACTGCTGAACTCGGTATGTTGGAAGACAATGTCGATATTGTTCAAAGTATCTTTAAGGCCTATGACATTAGAGGTCTTGTCGGTGAATCGCTTAACAGTCAAATTGTGCACGTAATTGGCCGTGCAATTGGTAGTGAGGCTCAAGCCTTAGGACTAAGGCATGTTGTGGTCGGCCGTGATGGACGGCATTCTAGTCCCGAGCTTTCTGAAGCGTTAATTGCTGGTATTCTTGGCAGCGGTTGTGATGTGTCTGATCTTGGTATGGTGCCAACCCCCGTACTTTATTTTGCTAGTCATCATCTGGACACCCAGTCTGCTGTGATGGTCACTGGTAGTCATAACCCATCAAATTATAATGGTCTAAAAATAATTTTAGCGGGTAAATCATTGGCAGGGGAAGCTTTACAAGCACTCTATCATCGTATCGAACAGGGTAACCTGTTAAAAGGACATGGCATTCGCCACAAAGCCGATGTGATGGGCGACTATATCCAAAGAATCGACGATGATATCCAACTATCACGTCCAATAAAAATCGTGATCGATTGTGGTAATGGTGTGGCTGGCAGCATTGCCCCTCAATTATTTAGAGCATTAGGTTGCGAAGTTATTGAGCTATTTTGCGAGGTTGATGGTGCTTTTCCAAATCATCACCCAGATCCAAGTCAACCTGATAATTTACAGGATTTAGTTAAAGCCGTTAAACAGCATGATGCTGAGTTAGGTATCGCATTTGATGGTGATGGTGATCGCCTAGGTGTAGTCGATGCGATGGGCAACACTATTTTTCCTGACCGAATGATGATGATGTTCGCACAAGATGTATTGTTACGGATGCCAGGCTCCGTTATTATTTATGACGTAAAAAGTTCCAATTTATTGGGAGAAGAAATTTCACGAGCAGGTGGTGAAGCTGTCATGTGGCAATCAGGCCACTCTGTGATCAAAAATAAGATGTTAGAAATAAACGCGCAGCTCGCAGGTGAATTGAGCGGACATATCTTTTTCAAAGAACGTTGGTACGGTTTTGATGATGGTATGTATGCTGCGGCACGCTTGCTAGAGCTATTATGTCAAGATCAATTAGAGCGCACTCCAACAGAAATCTTTGCAGCACTACCCAGTAGAAAAAGTACGCCAGAAATCTTATTAGCAATGGATGCAGCTGAATGCAAACTTTTTATTGCTCAAATTCAACAAGAAGGTGATTTTCCTGGTGCACAGATAACGACTATGGATGGCTTACGTGCTGATTATGCTAATGGTTGGGGGCTGGTACGAGCATCAAACACGGTGCCTGGTCTTACATTGCGATTTGAGGGGGATACTGAAGCTGATTTGGCCCATATACAAGAGCAATTTGAACGTCAAATGTTACAAATTAAACCAACATTGATCATTCCATTTTCAGTAAAGGCGTCGTCATTCTCATCAAATGAAACATCAGCTTTATCTTTAGATGAGCCAATGTCTTTATCTTTGGATGAACCCATGTCTTTATCCTTCGACGAGCCAATATCTTCGACTCCCGAGCAATTAGCTTTAACACCAAAGGATACCCAGTAAATCATGAGTATTAATAGCCAGCGGGCATCGCATATCGCTCAGGTCCTAACTGAAGCGCTCCCTTACATTCAGCGATTTTCAGGTAAAACCCTTGTCATTAAATATGGTGGTAATGCCATGATTGATGAAACATTAAAAAATAGTTTTGCCCGAGATGTGGTGTTATTAAAAGCAGTAGGCATTAATCCTGTTATCGTTCACGGTGGTGGGCCACAAATTGGTGATTTACTGAAACGTATCGGTAAGGAAAGCGAGTTTATCGATGGAATGCGTGTCACTGATAGTGAAACGATGGATGTGGTTGAAATGGTGCTTGGTGGTCAGGTTAACAAGAGTATTGTTAATTTGATAAATACGCATGGCGGTCGGGCAGTAGGGTTGACGGGTAAAGATGGTAATTTAATCTGCGCTGAAAAGTTGCACGTCGCTAAAAATAGTGATGATCCTGCCTTTCGCGTATCTGAATTGATTGACTTAGGACATGTTGGAAAAGTAAAAAGTATTGATACCAGTGTGATTGATATGTTGATTAAGAGTGACTTTATACCTGTGATTGCACCCATTGGCGTGGGGGAAAATGGTCAGTCATTTAATATCAATGCTGATTTGGTCGCGGGTAAAATAGCTGAAGTATTACAGGCTGAAAAGCTCATTTTGTTGACCAATACAGCTGGGTTATTGGATGCCAATGGCGAATTATTGACGGGTCTGAATGCTAAGCAAGTCAATCAATTGATCGATGATGGCGTCATTTATGGTGGCATGTTACCAAAGATCGGCTGCGCTTTAGATGCGGTGCAAGCGGGTGTAACCACTGCTCATATTATTGATGGTCGCGTGCAACATGCGGTGTTATTAGAAATGTTTACCAATGAAGGTGTCGGTACCTTAATTCGTGGAGGCTGGCAATGAGCGAGCAACAAAAACCAAGTAGAGATGAAGTGAAAAGCTCGCGTAAACAAGCTATTCTTGAAGCTTTGGCACGCGAATTAGAACAAAATCCGGGCGAACGCATCACCACTGCGCAGCTAGCAAAAGGATTGGGCGTATCAGAGGCCGCTTTGTATCGACATTTCCCAAGTAAAGCGCGCATGTTTGAAGGTTTAATTGAGTTTGCTGAAGATACTGTTTTTCGTTTAATTGGCCAAATATTACAAAATGAGCCTAACGCAGTCGCTAGATGTGAAAAAATAATTACTCTGCTATTAGGCTTTAGTGCTAAAAATCCGGGCATTAGCAGTATTCTTGTCGGTACGGCGTTAACGGGTGAAACTGAGCGACTTCGCCAACGTGTAAATCAATTTTTTGAACGCCTAGAAACGCAATTTCGTCAAATTCTACGCGAACGAGAATTAACCCTAACACAGGCCGGTGGTCGCCCTGTTAACGAAACGGCAAATTTGTTGCTAATCGTCGTGGAGGGACATTTACAGCAGTTTGTCCGAACAGGCTATCGTCAGTCACCACTAGTAGGCTGGGAACAGCAATGGCAACTACTAGTCTCTATATTGCGAGTCTATGCATGATTAACGTGGTTATTTTTAGCCCAACTTCAGATGCAGTGAAGCGTGTATTGGAAGAGCAGGCAGATATATGGCTGACGGATGTTCAACCATCAGACTTAGATGATGTTGTTGCCCAAGTAGGCTATCAGCATCCCGATATATTCATCATCACACAAGATTCCGAGACAATAAATGGCGATATACTTTGCCATTTTTTAACTAAACATTATCCTGCCGCTCAAAGCCTTATTTTAATCGATGAAGAGCCCACATTTGATATGCTAAGAAACTCGGGTTTTAAAGCCCGTGGTTATATTGTAAAAGAGCAGCAAATAGACATTGATAAAGCTGTTCGAGCGGTACATGCGGGTGAAGCATGGCTACCTAGAAAACTCGTTGCTGAGATGTTGAATCGATTTGAATCGCAGACTATTCTCAGCTAAATGGCGACTTACTGGTTTGGCCTTCACTTTTTGGTGAGCGTTTGATAATTATTCATAAATAAGGCATCTTCGGGTGCCTTATTTATTTTGCACGATGGTTTATCTTACGAGTTCAAACTGCTTATTCACTAGCAATAGGACACCGTTATATTTTTGACATCAATTGTTCATGTAAATCAACCTATTGATTTTAAAGTTAAATAATTGTTGGCGTGTTTTGTGCTATCCTTAAAACAACAGATAAGTAGGAGAACACTATGTCAATAAATTTCGATACGGCCTTAGGTATTCATGCTGATGCATTACGAGTCCGCTCGCAGCGGGCAGAGTTACTTGCCTCCAATATGGCTAATGCCGACACACCCAATTACAAAGCGCGTGATATTGATTTTCAGTCCGCTATGAAAATGGCGGCAAGCAGTCAGTCTATGGCTGCTATAGAGACTACACATTCTAATCATATTCAAGTGTCTAGCAGCCAGTTTGCATCACCTGCAGTGCAGTATCGAGCCACGGTACAAGACTCACTAGATGGCAATACGGTTGATGAACAAATCGAACAGGCACAATTTATGCAGAACTCTGTTCAGTATCAGGCTAGTTTGAATTTTTTAGGTTCAAAATTCAGTGGTCTGTTAAGTGCAATTAGAGGGGAGTAAGTCCTAATGTCTTTATTTAATGTGTTTGATATCGCTGGCAGTGGAATGAGTGCCCAGTCTTTACGGCTTAATACAACCGCCAGTAATTTGGCGAATGCGGATAGCGTCAGTAGCAGTGTTGATCAAGTGTATCGCACCCGAAGTCCTGTTTTTGCCGCTGTGCTAGATGATGCGCAGCAAGGCTATAAACAAGGTGGCGTGCAAGTGAGGGGCATTGTCGAAAGTCAGGCGCCTGTTCGTCAGGAATATAACCCCAGTCATCCCTTAGCGAATCAAGATGGCTATGTGTTCCATTCTAATGTGGATCCTATTGCTGAAATGGCCAATATGATGTCAGCGTCACGCTCGTATCAAAATAATGTCGAAATTGCGAATACATCAAAACAATTACTGCTTCGTACTCTGCAGCTAGGTCAATAGGAGATTGAATCATGGCAATTAACGGTATAGATAGTGATGGCGCATATGCTTTTCTGAATAAAGGAGCAAAGAAAAACACAGAAGAAAAAAATGCAGGTACCTTGGCAATGGAAGATTTCATGTCATTGATGACCACACAGTTGAAGAACCAAGACCCATTAAAACCTATGGAAAGTGGTGAATTTTTAGGTCAAATTGCAGCCTTTGGTACGGTGAGTGGAATAGGAGACTTGCAGAAATCATTCGATGGTTTTGCTAAGTCGATGCAATCTGATCAGGCCTTGCAAGGATCGGCGTTGGTGGGTCGCTCAGTATTAGTACCCTCATCCATTGGCAACATGACTGCGGAAAATGGTCTGAAAGGTCAAATTAATGTCGCTGAGCGAGTAACTGATTTGAAAGTACAAATTTACAGTGAAAATGGTGTGGCAGTAAGAACAATAGAAATGGGCTCTGCAGATGGATACACTAACTTTACGTGGGATGGTCTCAGTGATAATGGTGAGGCGCTAACACCAGGCGTCTATCAATTTAAGGCAACGGGAACAATTGATGGCGCTAATACAGCATTTGCGACTGCAACTGTCGCGAAGGTTGATAGTGTATTAGTGGGAAGTGGTGGGCAGGGTTTAGTCCTGAATTTGGGTGGTATTGGTTCAGTACCATTTAGCGAAGCACAAGAAATAACTTAAGGAGGGCATTGATATGTCTTTTAGTACAGCACTAAGTGGATTGAATGCGGCAACTGCCGACCTCAATGTAAAATCAAATAATATTGCCAATGTAAACACCACAGGTTTTAAGGCATCACGCGCCGAGTTTGGTGATGTGTTCGCTGTGTCAGCATTTGGTACCTCAAGTAAAACGGCAATTGGTAGCGGGGTTGTGTTATCAAATGTTGCTCAGCAGTTTAATCAAGGTAACTTAGAATTCACCGATAACTCACTCGATTTAGCGATCAGTGGTGAAGGTTTCTTTGCGATGGCGCCGACACAAGATAGTGGTGAGATTACTTACACTCGAGCAGGCGCGTTTGGTATAAATAAAGATGGCTTTGTTGTGAATAGTGAAGGTAGTTTTTTACGTACCTTCCCCGTTGATGCTAATGGTAATATTTCAGCCACCAGCATGAGTGCTGCTAAGCCGTTGCAATTACCCGCATCTCAGGGTGCACCAGAGCCTACGACCGAGTTGAAAATTGCCACTAATCTGCCGTCGAATGCTTTGCCTCTATCTACTGCTGCAACCAACTTCGTTGCGGGTAAACTTACAACTACAGCTCCATTAACCGTATTCGACTTCACCGCTGATCAAGTAAGTTTTCAGGTAGATGGCAACGCTGTTACTTTGAATGGTAATTACGCGACTGCTTCAGGCGTAGCTTCAGCTATTGATGCCGCCTTACCTGCAGGCTACGTGGTCACCGTAGACGCCTCTAACAAGATGATTATTACAGGACCAGCGGCAACGGTTCCGGTTGTTAGTGCTTATAATGGCAACGTAGATGGAGATGTTGTAGTTGCAGACTTTGTTACAGGTGGAACACAAACTCCTGGTGGCGCAGGCGATATATCATCGTATGTTTTTGGTGCTGCATTGCCGACAGCAAACTACTCTGTGGATAATGTTAGTTTTGATATTAGTTTTGATACAGGGGCAGGTACTGCAACTAATACAGTTACCTTGAATGCTAACTATGCAACTAATGCTGGTGTTGCTACTGAAATTGCAAACCAATTGAATACAGCATTTGGCGCGGGTACTTTCAGTGTTGCTGTCGATGGCGCAGGCATAGTAACCATTAATACCGTTGCTAATACAGCTAATCCTATTGGTGCTGCCAACTATAGTAATCCAACGGGGACAGTAACATCTGTTGCAAATTTTATGGTTGGGTCCGGAACGTTAGGTACGGCCGCGGTAGCTAGTGCCGCTTTAGCTATCGATCCATTTAATCCGAATACTTACAATAACTCTACATCTGCAACCGTATATGACTCCTTAGGTAATGAGCACATTGTTACAACGTATTATCAAAAAGTAGATGCAGCTGTTGCGACACCAGCAGGTACTGATAACCAATGGCGGATGCAGGTTTACATTTCAGCTAATGATATCAAGCAACCCTCTACACCTGCCCCAGTAGGTATTGCTCCAAATCAATTAGTTCAATTGGGTGGCGCCACAGTTATTCAATTTACGAATAATGGAACATTGGACACTGTTACACCGAATAACCCTGTTGCATTAGCGATGGTTTCTCCAAGTACAGCATTATCGAGTGGTGCAGCTAATTTAACCGTTGCGCTTAACTTAAATGGTTCGACTCAAAATTCGGGTTCTTTTGCCGTTGGCGCATTAACGGTAAATGGCTTTCCAACAGGCCGTTTAACAGGCGTTGATGTCAGTGACGACGGCTTAATTCGTGCTACTTATAGTAATGGCCAAGCGGTACCTATTGGTAAAATTGCCCTAGCTAATTTTGCAAATGCTCAGGCACTCAATAAAATTGGTAATACGCAATGGAAAGAAACCACCGATTCTGGTCCTGTTATTGCTGGCGAAGCAGCAACAGGTAGTTTTGGTCAAATTCAGTCAGGCGCTTTGGAAACATCAAATGTCGATTTAACTAAAGAGTTAGTTGGATTGATTACAGCACAACGTAATTTTCAGGCTAACTCAAAAGCCATAGAAACCAATAACACAATTACACAGACGATTATCAATATTCGATAGTTTATAACGTTGTTAGTAGGTCGGACTTTAGTTTGACAGTGTCGGGGTTAGCTGTGGGTTGGACTTTAGTCCAACTGGACGCGTACGCCAACTGTCGGGTTGAAACCCGACCTACATAGGCCACAATTAAACCTACAAAAGGTTTAGCAAGAGGAGTTTATTATGGATCGCATGCTTTATATTTCTATGAATGCCGCTCAGCAGACTATGTTGTCTCAAGCTGCGAACAGTAATAACCTCGCCAATGTTAATACAACAGGTTTTCGTGCTGATTTTGAGCAATTTCGTAGTCAGCCAGTGTTTGGTGAAGGTCTACCAAGTCGTGTTTATTCGATGAGTGAGCGTCCTGCGACGGATTATCAACAAGGATCAGTTCAATCAACGGGTCGAGAATTAGATATTTCGATTCAAGGTGACGGTTTTTTGGCAGTTCAAGGTAAGGATGGCCGAGAAGGTTATACCCGAGCGGGTGATTTACAAATTACAGCAACAGGTCAATTAGTGACGGGTACAGGTTTAGCAGTGATGGGTGAAGGTGGCCCCATTGCTATTCCGCCAGCAGAAAAGGTTGAAATTGGGTCTGATGGAACAATTACTATTCGGCCTGTTGGTGGAGATGCCAATGCTTTGGCGGTATTAGATCGTATTAAATTGGTAAAACCCGAACTGACTAATGTTTTTAAAGACAGTGACGGTTTAATGCGCATGAAAGATGGTAGTGATGCGCCCCTAGATGCTGCTGTTACGGTTGCCTCGGGTACATTGGAAGGCAGTAACGTCAATGCCGTCAGTGCACTGGTAAAAATGATCGAATTGCAACGACAATATGAAATGCAAGTAAAAATGATGAAGTCTGCCGATGATAATGGTGCTGCTTCGGCACGTTTGTTGCAATTCAACTAGTAAGAACGCAATAACGCGTCAAAATTAAGGTAGGAGGTATCCCATGAATCAAGCATTATGGATTGCCAAGACAGGACTCGATGCTCAACAAACGCGGATGTCGGTTATATCAAATAACTTGGCAAACGTTAATACTACCGGTTTTAAACAAGACCGTGCAGTGTTTGAAGATTTACTTTATCAAACCGTACGTCAACCAGGTGCACAGTCATCCACTAATACCCAGTTACCATCAGGATTGATGCTTGGTACAGGTGTTAGAACGGTTGCGACTGAAAAAATACATACCCAAGGTAATATTCAGCAAACAGGAAACGCAATGGATATGGCGATACAAGGTCGTGGGTTTTTCCAGATTTTGATGCCAGATGGTGCACTTTCATATACGCGTGATGGTACATTTCAAATTGATTCCACGGGGCAAATGGTCATGTCGAATGGCTATCCATTAGAACCTTCGGTCACTATTCCCGAAGATGCTTTGAGTGTCACGATTGGTAGTGATGGTGCGATAAGCGTTTTACAATCTGGGCAATCAGCACCGTCGATAGTGGGTAATATCGAATTAGCAGACTTTGTTAACCCAACAGGTTTACAGCCTATTGGTGAGAATCTATTTAAAGAATCGGGTGCCAGTGGTTCACCAATAACCGGTACACCAGGTCTTACAGGTCTCGGTTCAGTTATTGGTGGCGCGCTAGAAACATCGAATGTGAACGTGGTGACTGAGCTCATTAATATGATTGAAACCCAACGCGCTTATGAAATGAATTCAAAAGCGATTTCGACAGCCGATCAAATGTTGCAATACGCTGCTCAGAATTTATAAAGATTAAGCCCATCGTGAATCAAATCTGAACGATTAGTTGTACTCGTCCAGATTTGATTTGTGTGCGTTGTATATAAGCCAAGTACGATAAAGTAGATAACTTTTGCAACAACAGCTTCTTACACGTTGGATTGTTGATTGACTGAATGATAATTCAAATTAATAGGCAAACAACCAGCACATACTAATGCTTTCGCTAATATTTTCATTAAGTATGCACTTCTTGCTGATCGGTTCAAAAATAACGTATTTTGGCGAAGGCCAAGCGCTCAAAGTTTATATGTCTTTTTTTGTTGAACCCTTAGTTAGGCCTTTGACGGATTACTCTGAGAAAATGCGATTTTTTTTGCCTTACTAAAGTCACTTTTACCGCTGCCTAATTTCGGAATGGTTTCAACTTCAATTAACAAGCTAGGCATCATTAAGCTATTAAGTGTTGAGTTGGTAATACAGGCTTTCAATTCTGCATCCTCAATCTTACCCGAATAAAGTAACACCACTTTTTCGCCTTTTTTATCATCAGGCACGGTAGTCGCTAATATTTCAACATCTTCTGGTAGACTTATATTTATACTCGCTTCGATAGCGCTAAGGCTAATCATTTCGCCACCAATTTTGGCAAAACGTGAATAGCGATCAACAATAATTAAGAAACCGTCCTTATCTAAATGGCCCTTATCGCCCGTTTTATACCATCGATGACCATCAATCTCGGTCAATACATCAGCCGTTCTTTCAGGATCATTCAGATAACCTTGCATCATTTGTGTGCCGCCAATAAGGATAAGTCCATCTTTATCGATAGCTAAGCTTTCTAAAGTATCAGGATCGACGATTCGCACACTACTACCCGGTAATGGCAGTCCGACAGTACCTTTTTTATCGCCCGTTTGAATTTTCCAATCATCAATACTGATGCGATCGGGCAGGTTGACGGTAGCAACAGGTGTTGTTTCAGTTGTGCCATAGCCTTCATAAATAGTTTTACCAAATTTAAGGCTAAAACTATCCCGTATTTCTGGGTTAAGTCGTTCTGCACCCGCGACCACAATTCGTAACGAATCTAACATTAAAGGATGAATACGACTATTTTTAGTAAAGAGTCGTAAAAAAGTTGAGGTGCCACAAAAGATAGTCGCCTGATATAGACAAATGCTCTTGGAAATATTGAGTACATCAGTGGGGTCGGGGTGGCAAATAGCGGGCACACCTTCAATCAATGGTAATAAGCCTGTGACGGTTAAACCGAAAGCATGAAATAGTGGCAAGCTTGCTATCATGATGTCTTCATCTCGAATATCAAGTACATCCGAGACTTGCTTGATGTTGCCCATTATATTTTGATGACTCAGTACAACGCCTTTCGGTTCACCTTCACTACCACTTGAAAATAATATCGTAGCAGGTGAGTGAGTATTAACTGTCTTTCCAAATAAGTGGATTAATAGGCTCGTTGGTAAACAATAACTCGCTAGTAAAGTGAGTATTTGCTCTGATTTTTTTATCTCATCATGAATATCTTCTAGATAAACAGGCGATGCTTGTTCAAATAATACATCTAGTTCAAAGCCTTTTTCTTGCAGCTTTTTGATAAACCGGCGTGAAGTATAAATTGTTTTGATTTCAGCTTTATTGATGGCAGATAATAATGAATCAATATTAGCAGTGAAGTTAAGATTGATGGCTATTTTGCCACTAATAAACACACCCATAATCGCTAGAAGACCAACGCTGCTGGTGGGTAATAATAAGCCAACGTTCTGTTCAGGACTGTATTTTTTGATGCGACGTGAAAATAGTAGGCTAATTATCAATGCCTTACTGCGAGATAATGAAACGTTGCTTTGAATATCCGTTAAACACGTTGCTCGACCATTTTGTTTTGCCCGATCAATCCATGAATGTGCCAAGCTAGGTAAGGTTTCAGTATGGCTACGCCATGTATCCATAGACAGCTCAAATACAGTGCTTTTAACGGCATGAGCTTGGGCGTCAATAACCATGGGTTGGCCAAAAGCGACAATGATATCTCTACGTATTCGACTTTGGCGAAGTAGCTGCATTTTACTGCTAGAACGCGAAAAGCGACTACCCCATAAGCCATGTAGGTAGAAGGGTAAAATAATGCCATCAACCCCTTCTACGCAGCGCTCAAAGCCCTGTTTGAATTCGGCTAATTGGCCATTTCGGCTAATCGAACCCTCAGGAAACAAACAAACTACTTCTCCTTGTTTTAAATGCTGATTAATCGTGGCAAGAGCACCTTTGCTACTGGCTCCAGAGATCGGAATAACGCCAAATAAGTCGAGAAACCATTTTAAATACCATTTTTGATAAATGCCTTTATCCATTACAAACAATACGGGTCGAGGACTAGCGATTTGGATCATTGCCCAGTCTAACCAGCTAATATGATTGCCTAACATCAATACGCCGCCTTGTGATGGCATGTGGTCAAAACCCTGAACATTGATACGATATTTACTGGCAAACACGATTCCTAGGATATAACGAACCAGTGATTGTGGCAGTTTCCATACTGTGTAACTCGCGCCGACAAGCGTGACAATGGTCAGCAGGTTAAGCAAAGACTTACTTGATATATCACCGACTGAAAAAGCAACCGTAAAACCAAGGAATGTCAGCATGACTACATTTTGAATCCAGTTATTACCAGCAAGTACCGTCCCTAATTGTTGTGCCTTAGCGTGGAACTGGATTAATGAATTAAGTGGCACAATAAATAAGCCACCAAAAAAACCAAAAGCGAGAATATCCACAGCAAATAAGGTTGTTGATGTAAGCTGCGGTAAAAAGAACAAGCTGACAACCATACCCAATGCGCCAAGGGGAATTAGCCCCGATTCGATATATCGGTCAGAAATTTTACCAGCCAATAATGAACCAACGACAATACCAATACCTGAACAAGCGAGTAAGCCTTGAATAACAATGGTGTTATTTATTAATAACACCTCTTTTGCGAAGGCGGGGAAGATAGCTAGTACAGCTTGTGATACACCCCAGAAAACGGATAGACCAATAATAGATAACCAAATAACGGGATCAGAGCGTAGTAATTTAAAATTCTTGTGTAGCGTTTTACCGCTGCGATATTTTTTCCAATTAAAGCTTTCAGCATTAATTGGATGTTCGATGTCGGGTAAACGTAAGGCAAAATAAAGCTCAATTAAACTTCCTGCAACGAGTAACCAACCAAGTGGCGCAATCATTCTAATAATATCGGCTTCTGACGAAAATTTATGGCCAGCCAAGGCATTTTCAAATAGCACTGAGAATGCAAACATGCCCAATAATATTGCTACGATGGTGATCGATTGCACAACACCATTAGCTAAGGTTAAATGATTTTTACCCGCAATTTCACGAATGTAGCCATATTTAGCGGGTGAATAAAATGCACTTTGCGCTGCAAGTAAAAAAGTCATGGCAAAGGCTAGTTTAAACCATCCTAAATAATATGAGCCGGTGATGAGTAAGGTTAATACGACGGCAGCTAATGCAGCCCATTGCATTATTTTAGGTTTTTTAAAGCGATCAGCTAAAAAACCTGAAGGTGTAAATAATAATACAAAGGGCAATAAAATAAGACCATTGACGATGGCGGTTAAAATAACTTGTGTTGAACCATCATAGACTTTGAAAACAGTGTTTTGAATAATAATTTTATGACCTAAATCGACAAAAGCATTTAGGAATATCATTGATATAAAGGCAAAAAAGCCCGTTGTTTTGAAAAGTGAGTTCATCGGTCGCTCTGGCTTTATAAAATGTTAGGAGACATCTTAATTAGATGTATTAAATAAAGCGACTAAATATCCTGTCGCGATATTTTTAATCTAAAGTATCGCTACGTAATAGCTCGAGCTGTGATGGTAGTTGAGTACACTAACAGCGCATTGTCTATATGGCATGATCAGTGATGCCGCGATGGGCGATCTTTCAGTGAAAGTTGCAATTAACCTATGAATTTTGGGCGATTTGAAACAAAAATGCCCTATTGTCTGTTAAGCCGAGTAGTTCATTACGGCTTATTTGAAGGTTTTCGTAAATAAGATTTATGACAACGTATTGAGAGTTCAACTAGTTTTCTGTTAGTCTCACCGCCAAAACATCACATAAAGCATGGTGCAAAACGCCATTGGCAGTTGATCCTAGCAATAATTTTATGCCATGACGACCGTGGGAACCGACAACAATCAAATCTACTTTATGTTCTTTTGCCAAACTAACAACATTGAGGCTGGGGCTACCAAATTCCACCCATTGATTTTCAGCAGGGATGTCAAATTTACCTCCAATATCAGCGATGTGTTTTTTACCCGAATCAAGCATGGCATCACGCATGTCCAAATCAATACTGATCATAGGTTCGTATGCAAAATCAGCAATCGGGAAGTCTTCGATAATATGACAAATACTGAGATTTGCTTGATAACGCTCCGCGATTTCTTTTGCGCGACTTATAACCTGTTGACTGTGCTCTGAAAAGTCAGCGGCAATGAGAATATGTTGATAATTTCCCATGAGATTGGTGCCTCATAAAAGTTAAGGGCAAGTCAGTACCTGCCTTTGTGTCGAATCATATTGCGTTATTTTTCACTTTCTAAAAAACGTTCAGCATCTAAAGCAGCCATACAACCTGCACCAGCCGAGGTAACCGCTTGACGGTAAATAGGATCAGAAACATCACCCGCTGCAAACACACCCTTAATGCTAGTTTGTGTGCCTTTTTTCAGTGTAATGTAGCCGTGTTCCATCTCAAGTTGGCCAGTAAACATATCGGTATTGGGTTTATGACCAATGGCAATAAAAACACCTTGTACAGGCACCTCATGCATACTGTTGTCTAAATTATTTTTGATGCGTAAGCCTGTTACACCTGCTTGATCGCCTAACACTTCATCAAGCTGAGAGTTCCATAAGATCTCTACATTACCTTCTTCCGCTTTTTTCAGCAGTTGAGCACTTAATATTTTTTCAGAAGTAAATTTATCGCGACGATGAATAACCGTAACTTTTGAGGCAATGTTAGACAAATATAACGCTTCTTCAACAGCCGTATTACCACCACCAATTACCGCAACGGGTTGTTTTTTGTAGAAGAAACCATCGCACGTTGCACATGCAGAAACGCCGCGTCCCTTGAATGCTTCTTCAGATTCCATACCTAGATATTGTGCAGAAGCTCCTGTGGCAATAATCAATGCATCAGCAGTATATTCACCAGCATCGCCAATTAGTCGGAATGGACGTTGATTAAGATCGGTAGTATGGATGTGATCAAATATAATATCGGTACCAAAACGTTCAGCGTGACGCTTCATTCTATCCATTAACTCAGGACCTTGAACACCTTGATCATCACCTGGCCAGTTATCAACGTCGGTGGTAGTGGTAAGTTGACCACCCTGTTCAATGCCGGTAATTAATACTGGTTCAAGCGCTGCTCGAGCTGCATAGACCGCGGCAGTGTATCCCGCTGGGCCCGAGCCAAGAATAAGTAAGCGGCAATGTTTAGTGTCAGCCATTTTTTCGATCTCCAATTAATTTGCTTGAATTCTATATAGGTTACTCACTGCTGTGCATTTGGTAAAGCATATCAGGTGAAAAGCTGTGTTAAAATCAGACATTATTATTAGCTTTATTGGAAATATAACATTGGCTCAGGCATCACGAGTGATCGATAAAGAAAAACGACAGGTAATGTCTAGTGCCGTGGGCTTTCGCTTGCGCGAGGCTGCCCTTATTTTAGCGCTGGCATTAGCGGGTTATTTACTACTTTCATTATGGACATATCAGCCGACGGACCCCGCATGGTCGACGACTGGCACTAATGATTCGATTTCAAATCGAGGCGGCATTGTCGGTTCTTGGTTGGCTGATGCCTTATTATATGGATTTGGTTTCCCAGCTTATTTATCGCCTTTAATGCTTGGATTTAGTGGATGGTTGTTATTTAGCTGGGGTAAAACGGCGGATTCTGAAGGCGCTTTACACTTTTGGATTTTAAAAGCAATCGGTTTAATCATGGCACTTTCCGCAGCCAGTGGTTTATCAACCTTAAGTCTGACTACTTACGCAAGTTTATTGCCTTTAGGTGCCGGTGGTGTTTTGGGTGAGGTAGTGGGTAACGGGTTTGTATCAATATTTGGTGCATCGGGCACCAGCTTATTACTATTGGCGGTATTTTTAACAGGCGTGACTTTATACACTGGCCTGTCATGGTTGATGGTGATTGACCGATTGGGTGCTGTTGTATTGTTAGTCATGACCCGCACTGCGCGTTTGCTTCGTGAGTTCAAAGAACAATTAATCGTAAAAGAAACTAAACAACGCCGGGAAGTTACTTTCCGCGAAAAAAATGAAAAAATAAAATTGCAGCCAAAGGTACGTGTTGAGCCAATAATAGAATCTGCCGCGCCAAGTAAACGTGAAGAAAAAGAGCGCCAAGTGCCTCTGTTTGAAACACCTGAAGACGGCAGCAGTATGCCTGCTTTGGCTCTGCTTGATATGGCGTCAGCGAGCATTGGCGGCTATAGCGAGGAGGTTTTACAAGCCATGTCACGTCTGGTCGAACTTAAGTTAAAAGATTTTGGCGTTGAAGTGCAAGTAGTGGAAGTGCAACCAGGTCCTGTGGTTACACGTTTTGAATTGCAACCTGCTGCTGGTATAAAAGTAAGCCGAATATCTGGCTTGGCAAAAGATTTAGCCCGTTCTTTATCGGTCAGTAGTGTACGTGTTGTTGAAGTTATACCCGGTAAGCCGGTCGTAGGATTAGAAATTCCGAACGAACATCGCGATATAGTCCGCCTACGTGAAATTTTAGGTTCAGAAAGTTACGAAAACAATAAATCTGTATTGATGATGGCTTTGGGTAAAGACATTGCAGGTCGTCCTGTATCCGTTGATTTAGAAAAAATGCCGCACTTACTAGTAGCAGGTACGACTGGATCGGGTAAATCGGTTGCAGTCAATGCGATGATTCTCAGTCTGCTTTACAAGGCCACTCCTGAACAAGTTCGCTTGATCATGATTGATCCAAAAATGTTGGAATTATCCGTTTATGAAGATATTCCTCATTTATTAACTCCGGTAGTAACGGATATGAAAGAGGCCGCCAATGCTTTGCGTTGGTGTGTTGCAGAAATGGAACGACGTTATCCCTTAATGGCTGCGATGGGTGTTCGGAATATCACGGGCTTCAATAAAAAGGTTAAAGATGCCATCGATCGTGGTGAACCAATAATTGATCCTATGGTTGATTTAGTTGATGGCGAACCGCCTGAAACATTGGTGCCACTACCATTTATCGTCGTCATTATTGATGAGCTTGCCGATATGATGATGGTGGTGGGTAAACAAGTCGAAGAATTAATTGCTCGTCTGGCACAAAAAGCCCGTGCATCCGGTATTCATTTGATTTTAGCTACACAAAGACCGTCGGTGGATGTTATTACCGGTTTGATTAAAGCCAATATTCCTACTCGGATGGCGTTTCAAGTATCGTCACGTATTGATTCGCGTACTATTCTGGATCAAATGGGTGCCGAGCAGTTATTAGGGCAAGGTGATATGTTGTTCTTGCCGCCTGGGACAAGCATTCCTGAACGTATACATGGTGCTTTTGTTGATGATCATGAAGTACATCAAGTTGTTAATTTCTTGAAAAAACATGCTCAGCCTAACTATTTAGAAGAAATTACCCGTGGCTTACCAGATGATGACGACGATAGCAGCAGTAATCTGAGTGACCCAAGTGATGGTGAGCAAGATACCTTGTATGACCAAGCAGTTCAAATCGTAACAGAAAGCCAACGCGCTTCTATTTCAGGCGTGCAACGTCGTTTAAAAATTGGCTATAACCGAGCAGCACGAATTGTTGAAGCGATGGAAGCCGCTGGCGTAGTGTCATCGATGCAAAGTAATGGTAGCCGAGAGGTATTGGCACCACCACCTCGGGGAGATTATTAAGGTGGATTTTCCTGAGTATGTCGTGACAATATGAATAAAGTTGTGCAGGTTTATCTAACAGTTTTTTTTAAAACAGAAATTGAGCAACGATTCACCGCAAATGGTGGTCAAAGTTCTACAAAGAGTCAGCATGACTCGATGAACAAATTGGAGTCTTGGTATGACAGGTAAAAAACTTCTGCAATACGGCAGTGTTATTCTGACAATATTGTTGTCATTTTCACTATCGGCGGCAGATTCGGCATCAGCCAAACTAAATACTTTTGTGAAGAATGTAGTGACCTATAAAGCTAACTTTCAACAAACCGTATTGGATCCACAAGGTAATGTTATGGAGCAGGCGCAAGGCGTTTTTGTGTTAGAACGTCCGGGCAAATTTCGTTGGGATTATCAAGAACCTTTCCCTCAACATATTGTGGCCGATGGTCAACGAATTTGGTTTTATGATGTTGATCTTGAACAAGTAACCGTAAAATCACAACAAGAAGCATTGACCGATACTCCAGCAACCTTATTGTCTGGAAATACCCTGCCAGCAGATAAGTACTTATTGACTGATATGCCTTCAGAAGATGGCATGTCGTGGGTTGAACTCGTCCCTAGAAATGTTGACTCAAGTTTTCAAACGATTGCATTAGCTTTTGATCAATACGGTTTACGCACAATGATTATGAAAGATAGCTTTGATCAACGCACCAGATTAGTTTTCAGCCAAGCAAAAGAAAATCCTATCTTGGCAAAAGATACCTTTGTTTTCACTCCAGCAGCAGGAGTGGATGTTGTAGGTGATACTGGCTTGTGAGCCTGTTTGGCAATATAGATGATTTAGCAGGACGACCACTCGCCGATAGAATGCGACCCAAAACATTAGATGGTTATATTGGTCAACATCATCTGCTGGGAGAAGGAAAGCCATTACGACAAGCTATTGCTTCTGGTCATCCACACTCGATGATTTTCTGGGGGCCTCCAGGCACTGGAAAAACTACCTTGGGTAAATTGATTGCGGGTTATTGTGATATGGAATTTATCACAATTTCAGCCGTGTTAGCAGGCGTTAAAGAAGTCCGAGCCGCCGTAGCGCGAGCGCAACAATTACAACAAGAGCAAGGCCGTCGTACTTTATTATTTGTCGATGAGGTGCATCGCTTTAATAAATCACAACAAGATGCTTTTTTGCCTTATGTTGAAGATGGTACCTTTACGTTTATTGGTGCGACGACAGAAAATCCCTCTTTTGAATTGAATAATGCCCTGTTATCTCGAGCCCGAGTCTATGTACTTAAATCACTCGAAGGCAAAGATTTACGTGAGATTATTGATCGTGCTTTGAATGATGGCGAAGTAGGTTTAGCTGATCGCGATATTGAATTCCCCGACGCATTACGAGACACGCTATCAGAAGCGGCAGACGGTGATGGCAGACGTGTACTCAACTTGTTGGAAATAGTCGTAGATTTAGCCGATAGCAAGGGTCAAGCCAGTGTTGATGAAGAGGATTTAGCCGAAGTCTTAACGGGCACACTACGTCGTTTTGATAAAGGTGGTGAAGCCTTCTATGATCAGATTTCAGCCTTACATAAATCGGTGCGAGGCTCATCACCTGATGCAGCATTGTACTGGTTATGTCGAATGCTTGATGGCGGCTGTGATCCGGTTTATTTAATGCGACGTATTGTGCGAATGGCGAGTGAGGACATCGGTAACGCTGATCCTCGCGGTTTACGTATCGCATTAGATGCATGGGAAAGTTTTGAAAAATTAGGCCGACCTGAAGGCGAGCTGGCTATTGCCCAAGCTGTTATGTATTTAGCAAGCGCACCAAAAAGTAATGCGGTATACATGGCTTTTAATGCTGCTATGCAAGATGTGCGTAGTCAAGGTTCATCTGAAGTGCCGTTACATTTACGTAATGCACCGACGAAGTTAATGAAAGAACTTGGTTATAAAAAAGACTATCGTTATGCCCACAACGAGCCTGATGCCTATGCAGCGGGTGAAAATTACTTCCCAGAAAATATGGCGCCAAGAAATTATTATCAGCCGGTTAATCGCGGCTTAGAAATTAAGATCGCGGAAAAATTAGCACGGCTGAAAATACTAGATAATCAGGCGAATAAATAAACAATATAAGTTAGTATATTTACCAACCAATCAAATAACGACTGTTGTGTTTTAGAATAGCTTTTACTAAATAAGCGATGAACAAACTAACTGCCACCGCAAAGATAATTACGCCAAACCAAACTATAATCTCAGGTATATTTGAGAAGAATGCATACGGACGATATTGATCGGTGATATGCAAAATCCAAGTATGCAAAAAGTAGATTGCAAAGCTAGATGAGGCCAACAGTTTCAATCCGGGTATTGTTTTATTTTCATAGCGATGCAGTATTGAAATGAAAAAGAAACATAGCGCTATTTTTTGGAAAATATTGATATCTAGGCCTCCATAAGAAAACATATCAGCTTTAGAAGGTGCGCCTCTTGAATCAAAATACATTGATTGTAAAATGGCTAAAGCGATGACGATGAAACCAAAAATAAGCGTTTTTCCTCTAATAAAGGGTTCAAATTGGTCACGATTTATCGAGCAGTTGATGCCTATTAAATATATCGGAATATAATAAATAACGGAATGTATTGGCGACATATTTAAGATTGGTCGATGTACAAAAAATGCCGAAAACAATAACAAAATCAGTATTATTATCAGTCTTGCAGCTAATGATAATCTGATATATGCAATGAATATCGGTGATATTAAAAACATAATCATAATAAAGGGAATATACCAATAGGCGTACATAATCCGTCCCGTCCAAAGATAGTTAACATACAACTGAATATAGTCCATCCATGATGTAACATCAGTAGAGATCAATCGTTCGACAAAGGGAAATGGTTTTGACGACAGTGCGAAATAGAAAAATCCTAAAGTCGATAAGATCAGATAAGGAACCAATACATTCATTGCTTTTTTTGACATAAAGATTTTCATATTAAAATCTTTATAAAAAATATGGTGGAAGAAAAAGCCTGAAATAAATACAAATAAAGCCGTACCGCTATAAACGATATTAGCGATCACTTTTTCGCTAAAAGTATCAATCGACCAAGCGCCGAAGGAGTGGCCAGCGACGATAAATAAAATCGCAACGCCTCTAAAATAATCAAATGACACTAACCGCATTGCGTTTAACCTTAATTGAAAGCTAGGGTGATATCGACGGAGCCGTCTCTAATTTTATGACAAGTCGACATAAAATTTGATGCATATATTGAGCGGTTTAGTATTAAGTATGCAAGCGTTAAATAATGAACGGTGCCTGATGATTTTAAATTGATGTGCTGAAAATACCAGAATGTGCAATTTACCTTCAATGCAGATGGGGCGAGCAAGCAAAATATGGGACTTAGTTTTTTAAACTTTTACCGCTAAAGGTTAAGGCTAAATAACATCTGAATATTTCAGCGGGAATGGCTTTATCCCGCTGAGATATTTATCTGATAAAATTCGTTGCGTTAGGCTTATTGATCTATGCCTTCTTAATCATGTTAATTACATATAACAACATAACAGCGCCGAGTGTAGCGGTGACTATCGCGCCGAGTATGCCGCCTGCATTAGCATTGAAACCGAGTAAATTAAATACAAAGCCACCTAGCACTGCGCCCACCACTCCCACAACAATATTACCTACGATGCCAAATCTTCTACTGTTCATTATTTTACCGGCTAGCCAACCTGCTAAACCGCCAATAGCCAAAAATATTATCAAGCTAGTTATGCTCATGATGTCTCCGATTTAATTTTTAAAAAGATATAGACCAACAATAAAACTGGCCACGCCAGTAATATATAAGGTCATTACTTTATCTGTATCTGAGCCTGTAACAGCTTGTGTTATTTGTGAACCAACGGAATCAGATAATTGATAGCCCCATAAGGCTAAGCCAATACCGATAACCAACATGGCAAGTCCGATAATTTTCATTGTGATTCCCGAGTTTTAAGCCACTAGCACTCTTAAATTAGTTGAAAGAGATGAAGATGTAAATATTACAGGAAATAGTAGTACTAGGCATATGATCAACCTTTTTACTTAGTAAATATCGTTATTTTATTTCTTGGGTAAAGGTAATAATGCATTTTATTAAAGAAAATTATCTTCCATAATGCCGACTACCATCGCTACTGATAGTGTGTTTAAATCATATGCAGATGAAGATTGAATGTTTCCCTCCTTATTACCTATGGCTATATCGACAATCTCTGGTTTATCATCATGCATTAGAAAGACTATTTTTTTATTCAAACTAATATAATCAATCGTGACCGCATCGGCATTAATACCTTGTTTGCGTAATGCCTGATCCATGATGCCTAGAACAGTGTCGATACTTTTGTGGCCAGCATCAAATAGATCATTGGCTTCTGCGACTACCTCAGATAGTTTTTTTAATGTACCGTACATTTATGACTATATGTTAGTGAACAGACACGAAATGACAAAGCTAATGATACAATCCGTAGGTACTCAGTGATAGCTTGAATGTTTTAAACATGACTCCTTCAGCCTCAAGTAACGACTTTTGTTGTTGATGCTGCTCACTATCCCGAGGGAAGGAAAGCTCACCCTTGGCATTTACAACACGATGCCGCGGTAAAATGCTGTCTTTTGGCAGGTTTTTTAGTGTAGCACCCACATAACGAGCATGGCTTGGGTAGCCTGCGAGTTTAGCAACCTGACCATATGTAACAACGTTTCCCTTAGGAACAGATGCAACTATTTGCCAAATGATTTCATTTATTGCGAGTTTATCTTTCGGCATGGTGTTTGAGCTATGCTGGATGATGTTTCACGACTTAAATTTATTAACTTCATAGTGTTGCACTACGTCTAGTGAGTAGCCTGTTAGGCTAAACTAGGCTTTCCTCTTAGTAGCGAATACATGTACCAAACTACTGCAATGTTGATTGATAGCACAAGAATACTTAATATACCAATGTGCACAATGACCTCATAAACCTCAAAAGGTAGGTAAAGAGCGCCACTGAGCAAGGCAAACCATTCTGTCCAAACGAGTCCATTCCAGAGACCATATGCTTCTACCAGTCTGATAGTAGAATATATGAGGGCACCGAGGGTGATTAACATCAAATTTGAACTGTTTAGAAAGCTGGCTTTATGAAGAATGATACTGGGCAAATAGCTAGCGGGGTTTAAATGCAACTGACTTAGCAATGATCCTAGAATTTTCGGAATATTCTTACCGGCTAGCTCATGAATACCCAACCCTACTATCAGAGAAGTGAATCCTTTTAACGCCTCCAAAATAGCGACTACTTTCAACCCTTTTTTTATGTTGGACATACTTACCTCTTCTGGCTCTAACACCCAGAAATATGGGGGGTCAGTTTATTTATTGTATTGAGTTCTATTTAGGTTTGATTATTTATAAGGCTAACATTTTAACCTAATCTATCAGCCCACTTTCCATTATGATCATGAGCACAGTTTTCTTCAGTGTCATATAAAATATGATCCGCCACATTTTTTAGGTTTACCGGTATATCAGCAAGCTGCCTCTGAATGAGCGATTCAAGTTCTTTTTTGCTGCCTTTTGACATAAAGTCAGCAAGACTTTCATTGGTCTCGAAAACACACACTACCTTTAAACTTTTAGGAAACTGTGAATAATTAGCCAAATGGGTAAGCCATAGAAAGCCGTCGATTTCTTTTAAGGCTGTTTCACACACATCAGTGAGTGCAAGCCTGAGTTGATTGTCTTTTTTGTTATCTGTTTTACGCATTGTTTAACGGTGGCCTAACGATTTGGTTAAGGAGTGCAGGGCTTTTTGGGGCGTACCAAAGGAGTTTAGCTATTTCAATTTTTATTTATCCCGAGGTAATTTTAAAATATTAAAATCGATCCAGATTAGGAAAAGCCCTACAATAAGCTGAAAGTTAAAATTATGGTCAATAATTGAGGAAGTATGCGCAAAAAAATAATACTTAACGCAATCAAAAGAAACTTAAGGCAGAACTATAATTTAAGAGAAAAAATACCTACAAATAGGGTGATTAGAACTTTATTGGATTAGCGATCTTTAATACTTTTTTTCTAGACTCTTCATCGATCAATGTGTCATTTGCATAACCCTTAATAATTCCACTTATTTCTCTTAAATAAGGCATCAAAAGCTCTTTGTCTTTAGCTTTAATATTATAGCGATTTATCGTTCTTAGTAATGCGATTGAAGCACTGTTTAAACTTTGATTGTGTCTTTTTATCGGATTATCATCGGGAGTAGCGAGTCCTAATTTTTGGATAATTTCTTGTACGACATCACCTTGGTATTTAAATGCTGAAACCTTATTCTTACCAAACAGTGTCTGGCATTCGGTGACGAAGCCCTGATAGTCTAAATGTTGAGAAAACCATTTAATATCTAACATTTCAGAAAATGATAAGTCTTTGCCATAACACGGGTTATTTTCAATTTGTGGGTTACGAATACATTGATTGTAATAGTCTTCAATAAAGTCGAGAGGTTCTCGAAACCATGCCCATATTTCAATGTCGAAGCGTTTGCCCAGCTCACATAAAATATCTTTGGATTCGTCAGGAAAGTCCCACCAGTAATTATAAATACCTTCAGATGACAGGATGATGGTGTGAGTGTCCTCTTTAACTTGTGAGATTATATTCTTAACGTTTTCTATGAAGTTGTCCAAGTGGGTTGTCACTAAGTTTTTCTCAAACCATTGGTGTTTTGGTGCGTTGGGGTTATGTAAATTTTTATGATTATGAGGGTAAAGAATGCCTTTTCTTCTCAGCTTTCCTTGCTTTTTATCAAGGTAAATTTGAATGCTTGTTGTGCCAGTTTTTGGCGTACCAACATGGATGATTAGCTTTAGTGATCTTTTTAGAGGTTTTAATAGCTCTGCTAGTTCTTCGGCAAAATGAATACTTGGTTTTTTCATAGCGGTAAATAATAAACCTCTTATAAAGTATGGGGGGAGCAATCAAAGTTTTATTTTATACGTTAAACCATCGGTTCCTTGCACATCGTAATCTGCATAGAGATCGCTCTGGCTAAACTTGTTATAGATTTTTTTTCTTTAGACATCGCCCTCTCGGCTCATTACCTTCATGGAGCACAATGTCGGAATGCAGGAACTGTGCAGCTTCTGCTGAATCCTTCACTTTAGAAGCACTACGTTCTAACATTTCAGCTTCAAACTCAGTTAACACACTTTCCCTTACACCAGCTTTCCTCCATTGAGATAAGGGTCTACATCCTTTTGCAATCCCCCTAGCCAGTGCCAAGGCATCGAGCAGCGCTTGATTCGCACCCTGTCCTTTGAATGGACTCATCGGGTGAGCCGCATCTCCGATTAGCGTTACAGAGCCTCCTTTATCTAACAATTCTGACTGGAGTAATTCTCGGTCATACACGGGATATCCAGACACCTGCGCTTCCAGGGTCGCCGCTAAAATCTGAGGGATGGGATCGTGCCACTGCGTTCTCCGACATGCTTCATCCTTGAGTGCATGAGCGCCCTGAGCACTTAAGGTCTTAGCTTCTTTTTCTGGCATTGGGAAGCTAAGCTGCCACATCACCGCGTCTGACGAATAGGGCATTATGTAGATCCGCTCATTGCCATTAGCGGTTTGAAATACCGTAGCTGAATCGAGTAAGTCATGTTCAAGACCGTCCAGGTCCTTCAAAGGACAAATACCCAAAATAACAATACAACCTAGGTAGCGTAAAGGGGTGATATCTTGACCAATCAGTAATTTGCGCACCGCACTACGAATGCCATCTGCTCCTACTACAAGATCGGCATTGGCGTATTTCAGTGCCCCCTTTACCTGAAATATCAGCTCAACACCTTCACTCTTATATTCCTTAAAATCGACTAACTGGTGGCCCCACTGCACAGCATTATATCCACCGAGTTGCTCAAGCAGTGCTAAGCGCAAAGACTGTCGTGCGATATGCACATTTGTTCGTTTTGGAGACGTTTTTACATCTGAAGGCACCCACTTTCTGGCCCCCCATTCACCGATCACTTTACCTTCTGTGGTATGGACCACATGTCTTGTTGAAATCACGCCTTCTGCTAATGAGAAAATTCCCAATCCTTCGATCGCTTTACTTGCTTGTTGCAAAGTGAGCCCATAACCCTGAGAACGATTATCGAAACCACTATCACGTTCATAAAGCGTAAAAGGGATCCCGCGGTGTAAACAAGCCACCGCGAGAGCCACGCCCCCTATACCTCCACCAATAATAGCAACGTGAGGGTAGTTTTCTTTGTCCGCTACAGGATGACTAGTAGAAGGAACTAACCCAGCTCCCCTACAGTTCAAACAGTCATCAAGGTGACCCTTAGGACGAGCTGGAGCCGGCCCTTCGCCCTTAGTTTTTTCAAATTCATCCAATTCCCTCTGGTAGCGCAGTCGCACTTTCTTGCGGAGCCTTCTGCTTTTTTTGCCGCGTCCTTGACAGTCCTGACAAATAGTCCAGTTACCCTCTTTATTTGTCACCTCTTCTTTTCCTTTTTGATTTAACCACATTTTGACATCCCTTTAATTAAGGGAAATATTAGCTGATACAACTGGTGCTGAGCCTAATAATAAATTTGGGATGGTGACTTTTGTTACTGCTATGACAATTGAATGTAAAACGAATGAGATTATTTCTGCATAACATGTAGTTAACAGGAATAAAAATTCGCTGTAATTTCTATATGCGGACAATCATTCTTCATCAGAATTCTCGAATTGACTATACCTTAAAATACTCGCTGATAAGCCACAAAAATATTACGTTGATAAGTTTATGTAAACATCATAGCGAGTGTTTTTGCTTTCGATACTGGTGGTGGGTTTTTGATTGCCAACAAACGGAGCTGATTTAGGGCGTTTAACAACGACTCTTTTTAGCGCTCTTGTTCGGGCTGTAGTAAGTAGTTGCTCACTATCGGTATCTGGTCCTGCAAGTTGATGCAATAAACGCATGTCCTTTTTGACTAGGGCTGATTTATCGCGGCTGGGATACATAGGATCCATATAAATAACGTCTGGATAAACTGCGCCTTCAAGCATGTAGAGATGGGTCGTTGCGTCATGATTGATTAATGACATGCGACTAATTACTTCGGTGATCTCTGTGTTTTTATCTGCCCGTTGGAGTGCATCATCGAGTAAGGCTGCAACCAGTGGGTTGCGCTCAATTAAGATAACTTTGCAGCCTAGAGTCGCTAGGACAAAGGCATCACGCCCAAAACCTGCGGTGGCGTCAATAACGGTAGGGTTAGCCCCTTTTTTTAAGCCAATCGCTTTAGCAAGAGATTGACCTCGACCACCGCCATATTGTCTGCGATGGGCATTTTTGCCTTCTTCAAAATCAATCAGAATTGGATTGCCTAGTTCGGGGGCACGAATTTCTAGGTGGTGTAGTGTTAATACCAGTTGAATGTGTTGTATATCAAGTGCGGCAAAAGGCAAGCTTAACTTGTCAGCTAATGCTTTTGCCGCAGCGATACGTTCATTTGAATCAATACTGACTGAGTAGGGTGATTCAATGTCTAAATTCATTATTGTATTTTTGTTATAAATTGACCAAAGGCTCGGGCCCCTTTACCTGTTTCTATGGTCGAGATGACTTTATTAGTTGCGCTGCTGATGACCGAAACGGTGCCATCACCCCAGTTTGCCACATAGATAAACTTGCCATCTTTAGTAACATCAATGCCTTCTGGTGAATCGCCAACGTCGATAGTATCGATCACACTGCTACTCCGTGTATCAATGACCGAAATAGTGCTGTCATCTTGGTTAGTTATATAGAGTGCTTGACCATCTGGACTAACGGCGGCGCAGTAAGGCCATTCGCCCACAGCAATCGTATCAACAACTTTGGCAAGTTGAGTGTCGATGACACTGACATTGCTACTTCGTACATTGACACTATATAGAAGTTGACTATCTGGTGATATGGCTAAGCCAAACGGTGCAGTGCCGACATCAATTGTATTTAATACGCCATAATGATTGGTATCGATAATCATAACGGTATTGTCATCACGGTTAGCAACATAAAGACGGTGTTGTTTATCATCAACCATTAAACCTGCAGGTGACTTTCCGACAGGTATTGTGGCGATTACTTTAGATGTATCAGTATCAAAAACACTGATGATGTTTTGATACCAGTCAGCAATGTAAACACGGGTTCCGTCATCATTACTTGCAATGCCGACAGGGCCTGCACCAACTGAAATGTGATTAGTTACTTCTAAGGTGTCGGTATCAATAATTGCAACCTCCATACCTTCCGGATTGCTAACAAAGGCTTGATGTCCGGTTTTGCTGGTGGCGATACCAGCAGGGCGATTCCCTTCACCGATTGCAATGGTTTTAACGATTTTGTGAGTGGTAATATCAATTACACTCACGCTATCGCTGAGTTGATTAGTAATAAAAGCATAGGAAGGCGGCGGTACTGAACAGGCAGTAAGCATGTTTATGCAGACAAGAAAAAAGGCGATCTTTTTAAAGGTCGCCTTTATAAATGTTAAGCAAAGTTGCTTTTGCACTTATTTTTCCATGATAATTTTAAGGTTATCTAGACCCGACGTGTAAACGGCTTTAATGGTATCGACTGCATCTTGGTCGCTTTGGCCTTCAGGAACGGGTGGGTTAGACATAAATGAACGATAGAATTTACCTTTCCATTTCACTTCACTGCCACCATCAACCGCTTTTACACTGAACCATGATTTGTAGTTAGCGACAGGTAAGGTGTAATAAGGCGTGTCGACACTGTTGAATGTAATGGTTTTGACAACACTCATATCATTGATTTTGTATACAAATGTCATTTTCTCATCATCAAAATTTTCTAGCTCTTCAGTAATGGTTGGATTACCTTCGGAAGCTAGCGTTAATACGCGAGTTTTTTCATCTTTTAATTCGGTGCTGGCGACTGCTGGGTGCCATTTGTGAAGGCCACCGAAATCTTTAACCATGGCCCATACTTTATCTGGCGCAGCTTTGATGAAGATTTTTTCTTCGACCAATTGGCGGCTAGGGCCATGAGCGGCGGCTAACATGGGAATAGCGATCATAGCTGCTGCAATAAAATGTAAAAATTTCTTCATTATTTCTCTCCGTATTAATGCGGTAATTGTAGTTGTGAACTTACACAAGCTAAGAACGATTGTGTGTGTGGAAAGTTCCCAAGACCAGAATCTGGTGGACACACTCTAGCCGAACAGACTAATTTTTTCCACAAGCAGATTTGACTTACTTGCCCATATTCTTGAAAATTAACGCCCTTTATTCTTTTATATTCGCTTGGAGACACTAGTGCCACTGATAAAAATCAGGGATTTGCACTTCTATCGTGGTGATAGAGCTATTTTTGACGGGGTGAATATTGATATTCAGCGCGGAAAAAT